>ENA-ORSB01000164-ORSB01000164.1-human-gut-metagenome-genome-assembly--contig:-NODE-164-length-75714-cov-13.797579_pt1 | contig 75714 bp, 67 predicted proteins | sample MGYA00242180_ERZ509144 | MGnify/ENA primary metagenome ERZ509144 (study PRJEB26280, sample SAMEA2338661) | human gut metagenome | biome: human gut; feature: human-associated habitat; material: faeces...
CTATTAATTCACAATAATGTGACCATCCCAAAATTCCAGACGCGTCTGGAATTTTTATATTATTCATTTTCATCTTCAATTATATCAATATGCAAATTCAAATCTTCTTCTGTTGGTAACACTTCTAAAATATCTTTTGGTAATACCTTTGATATTTCATAAGAACTAACTCCTATTGGTTTGTTAATATCTCTTAATGAATACTCAACTGAAAACTTTGTTTTTTCTCTACATAATATAATTCCAATTGTTGGATTATCACTATCTGTTTTTATTAAATCATCAACTGCTGATAAATAAAAATTCAATTTTCCAGCATATTCTGGTTTATATTCAGTATTTTTTAATTCTACAACTATATAGCAATGTAATTTAGTATGATAAAATAACATATCTATAAAATAATCTTTATCATCTACCGAAATTTTATATTGATTTCCAACAAAACTAAAACCATTTCCTAATTCCAATAAAACTGTTTTTATTCTTTCAACCATTGCTTTTTCTAATTCTGTTTCTATAAAACTTTCTTTTAAATTTGACAAATTCAAAATATATGGATCTTTCATCATATCTTTTGCCAGTCTGCTTTGAGGTGCTTGTAATGTATTTTGAAAATTATTAGGTTTATCTCCTAAAACTTGGCGTTTATATAAATCACTTTTGATTTGAAATGCCAAATCATCATAACTCCATCCATTTATTGAAGTCTGCTCTATGTACCACTCCCTTTGTTCTTCGTTTTTTATTTTACTAAAAATTAATATATTGTGTGACCAAGGTATTTTTTCAGAAAGTTTTTTAAGATTACCATTATTTTTACATTCTAAATAATATTTTTTCATATTAAGAAGATTTCTCTCTGAAAAACCTTTCATATTAGGGAAATTAACTTTTAGCTCTATTGACAAATTATTTATAAAGCCATTTCCATATTTAGCATTTTCATCTATTACTTGTCCTAAATAACTATATAATGCTAATGTTCGTATATTTGCACTTTTGTAAATATCATATTGTGCATTTAATATTTCATTTTTTATATCTTTAAATACTTTTTTAAAATTTTTTTCTAACATTTGATTTTCTTCCATAAATTTCCTCTTTTCTTTATCTGTTTTTTATAAAAATATTGATTTTTCAATTATTCTATAAATTTCGCAGATGCGTCTGCGAAATTCAAAATCTTAATTCTAAAATTAGCAGATGTGTCTGCAAATTTATTAATATATTGACATTATAGCATTTATTTTAAAAAATTTCATTATAAAATCAAAAAAAGATGAAATTGTGTTTATATTTTTTACAATTCATCTTTTAAATATTTGAAAATTTATGATTTTTACTAAATTGTTTGTAGAAGAAAATCTTTGTTATTACTGAATTTTATTATTTCGTCATAAGAGAACAATATTGTAACAATTAACACTATTAATGACATTCCTCTTTTATGAGTTGTTTTTATAAAATTTTCTATATTATCTATTTTTTCCTCATTTTATATATATTTCTTTCTCTCTTTAGTTTAAAATATTTATATATTATAAACAACATATCTAGTATACGTTTATTATTCACAATAGAAAAACAAAATCAAGTAATATCATAAAATAATTTTCATATGCTGCTTTTAAATTAATAACAATCATTCTTCATTATTAACTTTTTGTTTTTTAGAAAGTTTTATTTTATCTTTATTAATCTTAAATCTACCTTTATTTTCATCAATTTTACCTAGTGCTTCATGTCTTATCACAGTAAAGTTATTAAGTAATCTTCCAGTAAATACAATAACCGCTCCAAGATATAAATCTAAATTTAGCTTTGTTCCTATATAAACTAAAAATATAGCTATCAAAGAATTTCCAAAAAAGCCTGTTAAAAATACATTCATCTTAAATTTCTTTTCTATATTTGCAGAAAAAGCCCCAAAAACAGAATCAAGGCAAGCAAGTATTGCAACAGCAATATATTGTGAAAATGAATATGGAACAACAACATTAAGTCCTGTTAAAATACCTGCTATTACAAATAGTAAAAGTATTAATATACCTATCATATCATAACTCCTTTATTTATTTACAGTAACTGCAGTTTTAAAAGTAAGATTTCCCTCATACTTAGGAATATTTACTTCTTTTTCTCTGGTCATAGATACCCCTACACCCAATTGCTTTAGCATATCAACCACACCATTTTTTATATTCATTGCACTTTCTAAATATTGTGCATTTCCTATTGCTTTTATTTCAAATGGTGCTGCCACCTTTTGATAATTTACTTGAATAACAGGTCCAACACATCTGATTGCAGATGTAGAGATTATTCTTTGACCATTTACACTTATAGCTTCTGCTCCTGCAGCTTTTAATTCATTAACCACTGTAAGCACATCACTATCATGTACTAATGTATCTGTTCTTGTTGATGTGTCACTAGGTGTTTCGCCATCACTTAGAGTAATTATAACACCTTCACCTTTTACATCTGTAGTCCCTGATAGCAAGCTTAAATAATCAATTTGGTTTTTCATTGAAGCAATTAAGCTATTATTTGTAGATGAACTATTTTGATATTCTTCAACAACCTTTTGACTTTCATCATATTTGCTTTTTAATTCATTATAATTCCTTTGCAAATTAACTAATTCATCAGAAAGTTGAGCTTCCCTTTTGCCTTGCAATACCTCTTCAGTATTGCTTATTGTTTTCATTTGTGCAACTAACATCAAACTTAAAAAGAACAAAGCAATACCTATGCATACATAAGTAGCTACTGAATATTTTTTACAAAAGCTTTTTAAAGTATTAAAAAACTTATTATTCTTTTTTACATTTTTTTTATTTTCTGTCAATTAATTCACATCCTCCTTAAAAACTCGAGTATGTAGGTCTTGTTTTTGTCATATCTATAACGCCTACACTATCTTCTGCAATACTTTTAAGTATTGTTTTTAAAAATACCATTTTATACTCTAAATCAGTATCATTTGGAAAAATTATGTTTAGTTTATCATTTATTGTTATGGTTGTCAAGGAGTTTTCAAAACTTACCTTTGTTATTTTTCCACTTATTTCATCTTTTTTAAATTCTTTCTCTATCTTTTTATATATCTCAATTTTTGACAAATCTGTATCATTTATTTTTTTACCAAGCATTACCTCATCATCAAAAGTAACTCCTGTAAGTAATATTTCATCATTTTTTTTGCTATTAATATCAACCTCTTCTAATATATATCCATCATCACTAAGTGAGAAAAATTTGTTATTATCCTTATCGTATGCAAAATATTTTGAAGTTCTTTCCACAACATCAATTTTAATTCCATTTGGAAGCTTTAATTTGAGTTTTATACTTTCGACATATGGAAGAGTAGTAACAGCCTTTTTATCACTTGTAAAATATTCAATAAAAATATTTTTTCCAACTTCAATTCCTGCTTTATTTACAATATCTTCTTTAGAGTATTTCATTGTTTCATTTAATTCAACATTTTCTAAATTAAAAGCTTTAAGAGTAAGTAACAAATATACCCCAGCAATCATAGCTCCAAAAATTACAAAGAAAAAAATTATTCTAGCTACTTTTCTTTTTTTCTTTCTTTCTTTTACAGTTACTTTTCCTGAATATTGTATATTACTTCCATTATTTGATTTTTTTTTGCTATTACTTGTCCCACTTTTTTTATTTGATACATTAGTAGATCTTTTTGTATTTTTTTCCATATATTACACCTACTTTTTTATTACCTCAGATATACATTTATATATTTTATTATCTACTCCATTTAAAACAAGTTTAGACGAATTTTCTGACATCATATTAATTATTTTTTCATCTAACATGTATATTATTTTATTATATAAAAGAGTAGTTGTAAGGTCTTTTTGTTCTATAATAATTCCAGCATGAGCATCAGATAATACTTTAGCGTTATAATACTGATGATTTTCAGCCGCACTTGGAAGTGGTATAAGAATAGAAGGTTTAGAGGCTATTTCAAGTTCTGTAATAGTCATTGCACCAGATCTAGTTATACATATATCCGCAATTTTATACATTTTTGGCATATCAAATACAAACTTTTCAATTTTTATATAATCGTCAAGTTTAATATTTTTATCTTTTTCAACTCGTTTCTTCTTTTCTATTATATCATCATAATTTTTGTTTCCAGCAACAAGTATTACAAAAAATTCTTCACTTAATTTCTCTACTACCATATCAAAGACAATTTGATTAAATTTCATTGCACCTTGACTTCCACCTGTAACTAAAACAATCTTTTTATCTATCTTATCAAATCCAAGCTCTTTTTTACATCTATCTCTATCTAAATTATTTATATCTTCTCTGCTAAATTTTGCTGGAGTTCCAGTATATACAACATTATCTTTTCTTTTTAATCTAGTTTTTGCATCAGAAAATCCAACCATAACTTTATCTGCCTTTTTAGCAAGAAGTTTTACTGAAATTCCAGGAAATGCATTACTTTCATGCAAAACATACGGAACTTTACATTTTTTAGCAGCAAGCATTACAGGGCCACAGATATATCCTCCAGTCCCTATAACTAGATCAGGTTTAAATTCTTTTATTATTTTTACACTATCAGAAATTCCTTTATATGTTTCAGTTACTGCTTTTATATTTTTAAAAGTTAAACTCCTAATAAGTTTTCCTGTCCTTATATGCTTTATTTCAAATCCAGATTTTTTTACTAGTTCATTTTCAAGACCTGTCTTAGTTCCAATAAATAGGACTTCAGTATCAGGTTTGTTCTTTAGTATAATTCCTGCTATAGCGATTGCAGGATTTATATGTCCACCTGTTCCAGCACACGCAAAAATAACTTTCATAAATAATTCCTCTCTTTTTATTAATTTTTTCTACAAGTTCTTGATATATTAAGAAGTATTCCCATTGCACATAAATTTATAAATAAAGCTGTTCCACCATAACTAAAGAAAGGAAGAGGCATACCAGTTACAGGTACTGTACATGTAACAACAGCTATATTTACCAAAATTTGCAGTGCAAACGCACTTGTAATACCAGTTGCAAGTAAAGAGCCATACATATCCCTTGCCGTTATAGCAATTCTATATCCTCTATATATAAAAAATGAAAATAGTGCAAGCACTGTAACTGTTCCAACAAGCCCTAATTCTTCACCTAAAACTGAGAATATAAAATCATTTTGGGCTTCTGGAAGCCATAAATATTTTTGTCTACTCTGTCCAAGTCCTCTTCCAAAAACTCCACCTGAACCAATAGCATATAAACTTTGGGCTGCTTGCCAATTTCCACCTTTTATATCCTCTTCGGGATTTAAAAATGAAACTATTCTATCAAGTCTAAAAGAGCCACTAGATTCCGTTGAATCACCACTTGGCATGAATATAAATACTGCGAGCATAGCGGCTGCAGCTATTATTCCTGCTATGATATATCTTGCTTTTACTTTTATACCACTTACAAATATTATAGAGCAAGCTGCAACAAACATTACTATTGTACCACTAAGGTGCTTTTGCATAAACATTACTATTACAACTAAAAGTAGCATTAAAATTGGTATTATATATCCTTTAAAAGAAGTTAGTTTCTTGTAATTTAATGATAAATATGTTGACATTCCAATAACTAATCCTATTTTCATTATTTCAGATGGTTGAAAAACAAGAGCACCAAAGCCAAGCCATCTTTTAGCTCCATTTCTTGTTTGACCAAGAGGTGTTAAAACTAAAACTAAAAGTACAAGACATATTATATAAAATAAATATCCCCATTTTTTATACCTTTTATAATCAATATTTGAAATTATTATCATAAAAATAAATCCTATAATTCCAAAGAAAAGTTGTCTTACTAAAAAATAATTACTATTGTTATAGTTACTAAGTGCATAATATGAGCTTGCTGATGCAACCATAACTATACCTGCACAAAGAAGTATAATTATAGTTATAAGCATACCAAAATCCAAATTATTTTTAGTATCTTTTTCGTTATTTTCAGATCCATCAGTAATTAATTTTAATTTTTTCATTTTTCACCTACTTATACCATATACGCTACAAAACATAATATAGCAGTTATAACCCAAAATAAAATTACGACTTTAGTTTCTTTCATTCCAGACAGTTCTAAATGATGATGGAAAGGAGCCATCTTAAATATTCTCTTTCCTTTAGTTAATTTAAAATAAGTAACTTGTAATATAACTGATAAAGTATCTATTATACATACAAATGCAACTATTGCAAGATATACTTCCATTTTCATCATAATTGCAATTGCAGCTACTGCACCACCAAGTGCTAGTGAACCTGTGTCTCCCATAAATACTTTTGCCGGATGAAAATTAAATAATAAAAATGCAAGACATGTTCCAACACTTGAAGCCCCAAGAATTATCATCTCTGTATTTGAATTTTTTACAGCAACTATTGTAAAAAATGTCATTATTATTGCAACAACTCCTGATGCAAGCCCGTCTAAGCCATCTGTTAAGTTTACTGCATTACTTGTACCTATAAGGATAAATGCTATAAATATTATAAATGCTCCAACTGATAAGGTAATTGGACTACTAATAAATGGAAGTGTTATATCTGTACCTAGTTTAAAAACCTTAAGATACATGAAAATAAATATAGCAGTTACAAGCACAAGTCCAAATATTTTTTTAAGAGGAGAAAGGCCTTTAGTATTTTTCTTAACTAATTTCTTGTAATCATCTATAAATCCAACTAAACCGAACCCAAGTATTGATATTATTGCAAGAATTAATGTTGGGTATTTTATTGAATTTATTGCAAGTATTACAACTATTACGATAAGCATAATAATTCCACCCATTGTTGGTGTTCCCTGCTTTTTTAAATGTTCTTTTGGTCCATCATTCCTTACGACCTGACCTACCTTAAATTTTTTTAGTATTGGCATTACAAAAAGTCCAACAACAAAGGTAGCAACGAAAGCTACAATTAAATTTAATGTTTGTGTATTCATAAGTTTTCTTTCTCCTTTTTTATTCTTATTCTATGTTTTTATCTGGCATACTTTCTGCAAGAGATTTTACAACTTCTCTTTCATCAAAATGAATTTTTTTGTTATTTTTAAGTATTTGATATGTTTCATGTCCCTTACCAGCAAGTATTATTATATCATTTTTCCAAGCTATTCTCATTGCAAATTTAATAGCTTCTTTTCTATTTTCTATACATTTATATAATCCCTTTGTCTTTTTAATTCCTTCTTCTATATCCTGCATAATCTTAGAAGGTGATTCATTTCTTGGATTATCTGTAGTAATAACCGTAAAGTCTGCAAGTCTTCCTGCAATCTCACCCATTATTGCACGTTTTGGTACATCTCTATTACCTCCACATCCAAAGACACATATAATTCTGCCCTTGGCATGTCTTTTTACAGCACTAAGTATTGCTTCTAAACTAGATGGTGTATGTGCATAATCAATCATTACAGTAAATGTTTTGTTAATAGGTACTATCTCACTTCTACCAGGTACCTTTACATTTGCAAGAGCAAGTAAAATAGCATCCATTTGACAATTAAACAAACTACATACTGCTATTGCAGCTAAACTGTTATATATTGTATATTTTCCTGGTATATTAACATGTATAGTTTCTAGCATTTTATTTACATACATTTTAAATTCAACATAATCTGCATTGATTCTAAGATCTGTTGCGGTAAGATTTACTTGATTATCAAGTCCAAATGTTGCATGTTTACATGTTAGCATCTTTATTAATTTTGGTGCATATATATCATCACCATTTACAATTGCAAGATCTGATATATCAAATAATTTTTTCTTTGCCATTAGGTAACTATCCATTGTTTTATGAAAATCTAAATGATCTTCTGATAAATTTGTAAACACACTTACAAAAAAATGTATACCATATACTCTATCAAGTGATAATGCATGTGAACTTACTTCCATAACAACATATTCCATACCACTATCTACCATATCTCTTAATAGTTTTTGCAAATCAAGTGATTCTGGTGATGTTCTTGTTGCTTCAATTTGTTTATTACCATATGTGTTATATATTGTTCCAATCATACCTGTTTTTTTACCTGAAGCGTTCATTATATCTCTTATCATATATGCAGTTGTTGTTTTTCCTTTTGTACCTGTTATTCCAATCATTTTTAGTTTACTAGATGGATTATCATAATATGTACTTGCAACAACAGCAAGTGCAATTCTTGAATTTTCAACTTTAATTATCGTTATACCTTTATCAAGATATTTTGATGTATCTATATCATTTTCAACAATTACACAAATTGCTCCATTACCAATGGCCTCATCTATATAATCATTTCCATCTTTTTCGTATCCCTTAACTGCAACAAATACATCTTTTTTTTCTATTTTTTTAGAATCATATTCTACTTTTCCTATTTCAACATTAGTTGTTCCAATTACTTCATTTGTAGTAAGATTTTCGATTAAATATTGTAAAAGCATTTTCTTTGCCTCCCTTTATTTTAATACATTAAATTATATCACATAACACTATCTTTTAAAACTTATAATTATAAATTATATAAATTTTATGGCAAATCTGTTGTATCAACACATTTTATTGTAACAATGGAACCTTTTTCAACTACAGTTCCTGGAGTTGGATCTTGAGTTAAAACATATCCATTTCCAACAATTCTTACATTAAGTCCTGCTGCTTTAAACTTAGCGGTAGCAACTTCAACAGTTTTGTTTCTTACATCTGGTACATCAACTGTTTGCTTAGCACCATCTGTTGTATATACTCTAACAGTAGAGCCTTCCATAAGTGATGCCCCTGCCTTTGGAATTTGTTCTTTTATTACGTCAGAATCATTTAAATTATTATCTGAAGCAATACTAAATCCTTTTTCTGAAAGTAGTTTTTTAGCTTCTCCTACAGTTTTAGAAGTTACATCTGGTATTAATGTTTCTTTTATATCATTATCTTCAATTGTATAATCTGGTGCGATATCAAGATATCTTAAACATTCATCTAAAATTGATCCTACAACGGGTGCACAAATTGCTGCTCCACCGTGTCCTGCCTCACTTTTTGGATCATAGATATTCATTACAACTACAAGTTCTGGATTTACAATTGGAGCTATGGATGCATATCCTGCCATATATACTTTTTGATCTCCTCTTCCCTCTTCACCTGTAGCTGTCTTTCCTCCAACTCTATATCCCTTAACAGCTCCTGATTTTGCTGTACCAGTTTTAGCTGTATCTTCAAGAGCACTAAGTAGAAGATCTGATGTCTCTTTTGACATTATTTGTTTTATTACTTTTGACTCTGTTTTTTCGTCATAATTTCCACTTCCACTTTTTATCTCCTTTACTACATATGGTTGAACAAGATAACCACCATTTGCAATTGCACAATAGTTTACAGCAGTTTGAAGTGTTGTTATTTGAACCGTTTGGCCAAATGAAGTTGTGGCAAGGTCAACTGCTGTCATAGAAGCTGGGTTATGCATTATTCCGCTTGCCTCACCAGGAAGATCAATTCCAGTTTTTGAAGCAAGATTAAACGCTTCTAAATATTTACAAAAATGTTCTATTCCTATTCTTTGACCAAGTTGCATAAAAACAGGGTTACATGAATTCATTATCCCTTGTCTTAATGACTCTGAACCATGTGATCTAGGATATCTCCAGCATTTAATAGTCCAAGTCCCTACTTGCATGCTACCGCTACAGCTAAAATCACCTGCTTTATCCATTTGGGCTACATTTTCCTCAAGAGCTGCAGTAGCTGTTACAATCTTAAAAGTAGAACCAGGTTCTTGTGTATCTGAAATCACCTTATTACGCCACATTGCAGCAAGTTCTTCACTTTTTTCTTTTTTACTTAATATTTCCCATTTATTTTTTAATTCATCAGTATTTGGAGTAAAAGGTTCATTAGGGTCATAACTTGGATAATTTGCCATTGCAAGTACTTCACCTGTTGATGGTCTCATAACAACTGCCATTCCATACTGGGCAATATTTTCTTTAATCGCTTTTGATAGATATTTTTCTACAATAGATTGAATTGTAGCATCAATTGTAAGTACAATATCTTTACCATCAGTTGGAGCAACATATTGTTCATTTGTAAAAGGTGTTTCTCTTCCTTTACCATCAGTACTTCCAACTATTTTACCAGGAATTCCTGCAAGATCACTGTTATAATATGCTTCTATTCCTTCAAGTCCTACATTATCTGTTCCAACAAATCCAAGAACATTAGCAAGTAAAGTTGAATACGGATATACTCTTTTTGTATCTTCATCTACCCTTATACCAGAAATTTGTTCATCACTAATGTAGTTAAGTAATTTTGTTGCCTTATCTTCATCAACTTTTGTTGCAATAGTCTCACTAGATGAATTTTTACTTAATTTTGCAAGTACATCATCTTTATTTATTTCTAAAATTTCAGCTATTTTAGTTGCAATTTCATCTTTTTTATCTTTATCAACACTATTTGGAACTGCCGTTACAATATTTACAGATACACTTTGAGCAAGTACCTTTTCACCTGTTGCATCATATATTGTTCCACGTTTTGCAGCAACAGATCTTTGTCTTGTTTGCTGTTCATAAGCTTTTTCTTCATAATGTTTAGATTTTATTACCTGTATGTATATAAGTCTTGAAAGTAAAATTAGTGCAAGTATTCCACAACCAATTAAAATATTAATTATTCTTTTTTGATTTTTTAATGCCATATATGACAAATATATTCACCTCTTAATCTGTTAAATATTTTAACATAAAACAAAAACCAAGTCAAACATATATGTAAGTATACTATATGATACTTAATATTTGACCTGGTTATTACAAGTTTATTTAAATAAATTACCAAAAAATTGTGAAATTTTATCTCCTATTTCTTGAAAAAATGTGGATTCATCTTGAAGTTCAACTGAATTATTAGTTTTTGAAGTATCAACATATATAGTTTGATTCTTATCTGGCTTCTGCATTCCTAATTTTTGCTTTGCATAAGCTTCTATCTCATTTAAATCTGTATTTTGTTCAACATCTATTTGAGAAGTAACAAGTGCTGACTCTGCCTTAGTCAAGTCACTTGCTAAACTTTGTGATTTCAAATTTTTTTCATTTATAATGTTATATCTATATACAAGAACTAATGCCATAGTAAATACGCATACAATCATAATCACAGATGATGCTTTAGCCTTTGATTTTGGCTGAGCTTTTGCTTTTTTATTTACATTTTTTCTTCTTGCCTTTTTTTCATCATATGTATAATCTATTTTTCTTGCTGCACTTCCTGATTCATAATAATTATATCCGTAACTTTTTCTTGCTGGCATATGTTCTCACCTCTTTTCATTATATTTTTTCAAAAACTCTTAATTTGGCACTTCTTGCTCTTGGATTGTCTTGTAACTCATTCTCGTCACAAACTATTGGTTTTTTTGTAATTATTTTTCCATATGATTTACATCCACACACGCATACTGGAAAATCTTTTGGACATGTACATCTACCTTCTAGTTCTTCATATGTATGTTTAATAATTTTATCCTCTAAAGAATGGAAAGTAATTATAGCAAGTCTTCCTTGTGAATTTAAAGAATGCACAATATCTTTTACAGTTTGCCTTAACCTAATTAATTCTTCATTTACTTCTATTCTTATTGCTTGGAAAACTCTTTTAGCAGGATGTTGTTTCTCATTTAATGCCCTTGCTGGCATTGATGATTTTATAACATCTACTAATTCAAAAGTTGTTTTTATTTCGTTTTCTTTTCTTTTTAAGCAAATACTTCTGGCTATACTTTTTGAATATCTTTCCTCTCCATATTCTCTAAATATAGCTGCCAATTTTTCTTCTGGATATTTATTTACAACCTCGTAAGCTGAAAGTGTGTCCTCTCTATTCATTCTCATATCTAATCTTGCATCATGCATATAACTAAAACCACGTTCTGCCTCATCTAACTGATAAGAAGATACTCCTAAATCAAGCAACATTCCATCTATTTTAGTTATTTGTAGTTTATTTAAAATTTCTATTATATTAGAATTATTATCGTGTACAAATTTTACATTGTTAAACCTACTTAGACGCTTTTTAGCAGCTTCAATTGCATCATTATCTCTATCTATTCCAATAAGAAGTCCTGTGTTATCAAGTTTTTCTAAAATATTATATGAATGTCCTCCACCGCCCAAAGTTCCATCTACATATATTCCGTCTTTTTTTATATTTAAATTTTCAATACATTCGTTTAAGAGTATTGATTTATGTTTAAATTCCATTTCTACTCCATTACTAGTTTTATAAATATTAAAATTATATCTTTTGTACATTTGCTTTTTTTCTTTTGTATAAAATTCTTTTGTTTTTTATTATTCATAAGTTTATATATTTATATCTTTTGTTAATATATTTAAATGCCTAAATTAGACATTTGAATAGCAATTTCATTTACATCCATGTTTTCTTTATCTGTATATTCAAGCCATTTATCTTTATCCCATATTTCAACTCTTGTTGAAACACCTACTATAAAAACTTCTTTTGAAAGTCCTGCATAATCCCTTAAATTTTGTGGAATATTTATTCTTCCTTGTTTATCAGTTTCACATTCAGTAGCACCAGCAAAGAAAAAACGAATAAAATTACGTGCATTTGGATTTGTAAGTGGAAGAGATTTAAGTTTTGCTTCAAATGTTGCCCATTCTTCTTTTGAGTATGCAAACAAACAATTATCAAGTCCTTTTGTTACAATAAAAGAATGTCCCAAATCATCACGAAATTTTGCAGGAACGCTAACTCTTCCTTTATCATCAAGTTTGTTATTATACTCTCCAAGTAACATTTAAAAGCTCACCTCCATTTTTACCACTTTGCCCCATTTTTTACCACTTAGCTATATTTTAGTATATAATTTAGAAAAAATCAATACTTTTATCAAAAAAAATAAAAAAAATAGAAACCCCATAAACCTAGAATCTCTATTTTTAAATTTACACTATTTATAATAATACTTTAGAACATAAAAAACAGATTAATTTTTTTCAGTCGGTATCACCGGTAAGCTAATACCTTGTGTAAGATATTTACCTACTGCGGTACCATCCTCTACACTTATTACTCCGTTTTTATATGCATCCATAGCATTTTTTTTCCTATCTGTAAGTGGATCAACTTTGATCATATTAGCTACATATTTTACTATAAAGGTCTCATCTTCTTCTGTAATATATCCATCTCCATCCGCATCGCCAACTTGACTATATGGGCACTGTATTCCAACACTTTTTGCCCATGCTTCCTCTGTATCATCATGATACTTTTCATAATCAGCTTTTGAGTCATCACCTATATATAATAATTTTCCTTTTTTTATAAGAAGCTTATTTGCATATTCTTCTGTAATATCTGGTATATATATTCTTAAATTTCCATAGTCTCCTGAATCAACATTTATATCATATTCTGATTTATTAGCATTTTTTATAAGAATATCATTTATATTAGCATCTAATTCATCTCTAAAAGAGCTTAAATCAGATTTAAATTTTGCCTCCTTAGCTTTTCCAATCGGATTATTATTGTTAAAAGAGACAACTATTACTGATACCAAAATTAGCATAACTATAATTATTATAATAAGCACAATCAAGGAAATTCCTCTTTTATTTTTTTTCATATACCTTCCTCCTTCATTTGTTTAATTAATTTTATAATAAAATTTATTTTTTTTCAATACCTATTTGTGCATTTGCATTTTATTTCATCTGTTCTTTTATTTTTTCTTAGTTTAGTAACTACATCTTTTAAAACATTGTAAATTACCTTTACATCTTCACTAGTATTTTCTTCACCAAAAGTAAAACGTATGGAACTAGTTGCAATAGTATCTTTTCTTCCTATAGCTGTTAAAACATGAGATGGAGCAAGAATACCAGCTGTACATGCACTTCCTGAAGATGCACATATTCCATTCATATCTAACATTAAAACTAAAGATTCTGAATCAATACCATCTATACAAAAATTAACATTTGAACATAGTCTTTCTTTTCTATCACCATTTAAAATAACTCCTTCTATTCCACTTTCGATATCATTTATTAATTCATCTCTTATTTTTTTTACTTTATCACTATGTTCTATAATATTTGAAGTTGCAATTTCAATTGCCTTTCCAAGTCCAACAATTCCAGGAACATTTTCTGTTCCTGCTCTTTTTGAACATTCTTGATGCCCACCATTTATAACTGGTTCAAATTTTACGAAACTACTTATATATGCCGCTCCCACTCCTTTTGGTCCATAAAACTTATGTGCAGACAATGAAAGAGCATCTATGTTTAATTTTTTTACATCTATATCAACATTTCCAACTGCTTGAACAGCATCAGTATGAAATATAATACCTATATCTTTTGCAATTTTTCCTATTTCATGTATAGGTTCAATTGTTCCTATTTCATTATTTGCAAACATAACACTAATAAGAATGGTATCACTTCTTATATTTCTTTTCAATTCATCAAGATTTATAAATCCTTTATCATCTACATCTAAATATGTGACTTCAAAACCTTCTTCTTCAAGTTCCCTACACGTATTTAAAACTGCTAAATGCTCAATTTTAGTTGTAATAATATGTTTTCCCTTTGATTTATTAGCTCTTGCTATTCCTTTTATTATCATATTATCACTTTCGCTTCCACCAGCAGTAAAATATATTTCATTACTTTCTGCCCCTATAGCTTTTGCAACTTTTATTCTTGCTTTTTCAACTGCCTCTTTAGAAACTCTCCCAATAGAGTACGCTGAGGAAGGATTTCCATAATTAAGTGTAAAATACGGCAACATTTCTTTTATTACTTCATCCTTAACATATGTAGTTGCACTATGATCAGCATATATTATTTTTCCCATAAAAAAACATCCTCTCTAAAATACATATTATATATTATGTATTTTTAAAAAGTATGTTATTAAGCTAAAACTATTTTTAAATGTTTATTTCAAGTCCATCATTTCCTACTATCAAATTTGGAATATTCAATTTGATTATTTCACATTTAGCATCAAAATACATATGTGATGTTATTATTTTTTTATCAACATATTTTGATGATAATTGTATTATATTATCACATCCCATATGAGCATTATCATCACCTACTAATTTTGAAGTATCACAAAAAATGGCATCACTATTTTTTATAATTTTTTCAACTCCATCGCACAGACAACTATCTCCCGTAAAGCCAATTTTTTTATTATCATTATCTTCAATAACAAAACCATAAGCCTCTGCTGTGTGTTTTACTTTATAACTTCTAATTACATATCCATCGACTTTATCAAACTTATTGTTATTTTCTTTTACACCAATTATTTTTATATTTAATTTATCGCAAAACTCTTCATAACTTCTAAAATTTGATAGATTAAGTATGTCTTTTACTTTGCCCCTTTCACTATCATTACAAACAATATATAACGGTTTTGATTTTTTTCCATCTCTTTTATTAAACAAGCTTAAAAGTACAAATGGTAAATCAAAAAAATGATCAGCATGAAAATGAGTAATTAAAATACACTCAAGCTTTGAAATATCTATTTCTTGCCTTAATATTCCCTTTAAAGTTCCATTTGGAATGTCTATTAATATTTTATTATCTATCAAATAACAAGCACTGTTATCTTTACTAAATATAGCACCTGCCCCTATCATTTTTACATTCATGTAATCACCCTATAATTATTTTACTATAAAGCATATTTTTTGTAAAGAAAAAACCTAGAAGAAAATTACATCTTCTAGGTTTTGGATTACAGCATCACTTTACTTAACTTTGGTGACATAGGTACTATTTTTATCTTCTTATCTATATACTCTGATACAAAACTATATTGATGAGTCGATAAAATCATAAATCTCTTTTTGTCTCTATTACAATACTCTTTTACAAATTTAATCACATTTCGGGCATTTTCCTCATCAAGTGAACCTATTGGTTCATCAATACACACCAAGTCTGTATCCTCTAAATTGTACAAAGATCTTGCAAGCAAAGCACGCTGCATCATACCATTTGATAATTCTTTAGCAGAAACTTTTTTTAGAGAATCAACAGTGAATTTCTCAAAAAGTCCTACACCTCTAAGTATTTCAATCAATCTTTCAGAATCCCTATCAGCCTGATAATCACCTAACGTAATTTCACTTAAAAGGTCCTGTGAGCCAAAACTAGAAGTATCATTAAAATATTTTATACTCTTAAGTTTCCATGTTGTCTCAGGAAGCCTATTTTCTCCTGAAATAATTTTAATTAGTGTACTTTTTCCCGTTCCACTTTTTCCTTCAAGAAGCGTCATTTCACCCCTTTTAAGTGTAAATTTATTATCAAGAATTAATCTAAAGCCTGTCACTGAATACTCGTAGTTAAACTTAGGAATTTCAAGTATATCTTTTGAATATTTTTTTCCTTTAATTTTCTCTTCTTCAAAAAATACATTCATAATATTAAAAAAAGTTTCCTCATACTTCATTTTGTACTCCCTTTTTTCACTTATTATGCGCCAAATTTGAGTTACTTCACTATTTATTGCAATAAGTACCGAAGAAAAGGCTGCACCTAATGCAATAGCAAGAGTAAGTGTACTAGAAGAAATACTCTTATTAGATATAATCATAGAAAAAACTACAGCTATAATTGAAACCGAAATCAAGAAAGATTTTAATACCAATCCAACATTTTTCCTTCTTCTTTCTTTCATAGTAAGATCCATATATGCTGAATTTACATATATTGCCTCCTTGGAAAGAAATTCAATGTGTTTATCAGATATAGGTTCTATCTCCTCAATATCACGTGTAACATTGCCTAATCTTTCTTGTACATTACCGGCCTTCTTCCAGTATCTTGCACAAAGTTTAGATGAAATGATGGAAACTATAACACAAAGTATAGTTGATATAGCAAGAACTATGAAGAATAAAAATGGATTATTAAATTGAACTAATGCTACCTTAATAAGTAAAATTAAAGAAATGATAAATACTACTATTCCTGAGAAGAATTCTAAAGAATTGGAAAGATTCTCTACCCTCTTAAGAGTATAACTTGTTACTGTATCATTAATTACTCTATTTGATACATGATGTCTTCTTCCTTTTTCATCAACAGTTTCTACCTTGCCTCTAGTTTTACTTAGTATAATAGTCACTTTTCCTGAAAGAAAGTTCTTAACTTTAGGTTCAAGCATAGCATCATTTTCACTAAGTTTTACAGTGATAAATCTTGCTAAAGGATCTTTAAGAAAAAATATAGCTAAAAAAAGTAAAGAAAGTACTAAGTTTTCCATAAAATACAAAGATGCAAGCATAAGCATAAATGAACCTATTTGAGAAGCCAACTTTTCAAGTACACTTAGAAAGGTATTACTAGCAAGTCCAAATTTTAATTTTCTTGAGAGCTTAAAGAATTCATTAGATTTTTCTGCTACATTAATTAAATTTTTTTCATTCAAAAAAAATTCCCCCTTTTAAAATATTTTTTTAAAATATAGTACCTTATCGCTTTTAATTATATCACATTTTAAAGTGAGTGTAAACTTTATAGGATACATAATTTATAGTTTAGGTTGACTTTAAATAATATATTGTATATAATGTATAAAATTGGAGGAAAGAATATGATTAATATAAAATTAAAAAAAATTAACGAAAAAGCCAATACACCTACACGTTCATCTAATCAAGCTGCAGGATATGATCTTTATGCATGTCTTGATAAGGAAAAAATAGAAATAGAGCCTCAGCAATCTATTAAGATAAATACAGGTTTGGCACTAGAGATTCCAGATGGATATTTTGGTGGAATATTTGCAAGAAGTGGTCTTGCTACGAAAGAAAATTTAAGGCCCTCAAACTGTGTTGGTGTAATTGATTCTGACTATAGAGGTGAAATACTAGTATCCATTTTTAACGATTCTACTGAAAAAAGAATAATATCAAATAATCAAAGAGTTGCACAGCTTGTTATAATGCCTTATTTAGAAGTTTCATTTAATGAGGTAGATAATTTAAGTGATACTATAAGAAGTACCAAAGGTTTTGGTTCAACAGGAAAATAATTTATTATTAATGTAATTTATACTATTCTTTTATTTTTTTAAAGACAAAGGATTTGGCGTGATATGCCAAATCCTTTTTGTATTTTACATATTTTTATAACACTTCATACAAATTCCTTCATCAGAAAATTCATTTGCATATGTCCAACATCTAGGACATTTTTCACCAGTTGCTTTTTCAACAACTACTTTCTTTTCATCTGATTTTTCTACTTCAAGTTCAGATACAATTGCAACTAATGCAATTTCTTTTTGATTATTCTTTACAAAATCATATTCTTCACCATTTGTATAAATAGTGATTTTAGCATCAAGTGCACTACCTATTTTTTTATCAGCACGTGCGGCCTCAACATCTTTTGCAAAACTTTCTTTTATTTCAAATATTTTATTCCATTTTGCAATTAACTCATCATCTATATACATATCACTTTCTGATGGGAAGTCTTCAAGTAAGATACTTTCTTTCTTTTCATCTCTTGTATTCATAAAGCTATAAATTTCTTCAGATGTAAATACAAGTATTGGAGAAATCAAACGTGTAAGTGTATACAAGATATCATACATTGAAGATTGTGAGCTTCTTCTCTTTTCATGATCAATTCTAAATGTATATAATCTATCTTTTATAACATCCAAATATTTACTTGAAAGTTCTGTTGTACAAAATCTATGTATTTCACTATATACTAAGTGATACTCATATGTACTATATGCCTCATTTATGTACTCAACTAGTTTATTTAATTTGTACATAATATATCTATCTAGTTCATCTCTATCTTTGTACTCAACATAATCTGTTTTTGGATCGAAATCATTAGTATTACCAATTAAAAATCTTACAGTATTTCTTATTTTTTTGTATACTTCAGATATTTGTTTTAGAATATCTTTAGATAAACGCATTTCACTATGATAGTCTGAAGATGTTGCCCATAATCTTAAAATATCTGCACCATATTCGTTTACTATATCAAGTGGAGCAATTCCATTTCCTAAAGATTTTGACATTTTTCTTCCTTCACCATCTACTACCATACCATGAGTTACTACCTCTTTATATGGAGCCTCTCCCTTTGTAGCAACAGATGTTAATAATGAAGATTGAAACCATCCTCTATACTGATCATTTCCTTCTAAATACATATCAGCTTTTCCTTCAGGAAGTCCGTAATTTTCATTTAATACTCCTACATGTGAAGAACCAGAGTCAAACCATACATCCATAATGTCTTTTTCTTTTACTAAAGTATCACATCCACATTCACATACATGTTTTTTACCTAATATTTCTTCAGGAGTTTTTTCAAACCATGAACCTGAACCTTCTTTTTCAAACATTTCTTTTACTTTAGAAATTGTTTCATCATTAATGTACTCTTTACCACACTTTTCACAATAAAATATTGGAATTGGAACACCCCATGTACGTTGTCTTGAAATACACCAATCACTTCTATCCTTAATCATATTAGTCATTCTCTCAACACCCCAATCAGGATACCATTTTACATTGTGTATTTCATCTAATGCTTTTTGCCTAAATCCATCAATTGATGCAAACCATTGCGTTGTAGCTCTGTATATAACTGGCTTTTTACATCTCCAACAATGTGGATATTGGTGAGTTAGTTCTTTTGCTGCAAACAAATCATTAGTTTCTTCTAGATATTTAATAATCTCTTTATTTGCCTTAGCATAGAACATACCTTCAAATTTTCCTGCTTCTTTTGTCATATGACCATGTTTATCAACAGGTACAATTATTTCAATATCTTTGTATCTTTTACAACATAAATAATCCTCATGACCATGACCTGGTGCTGTATGTACGCAACCTGTACCAGCATCTAAAGTTACAAGTAAGTCTTTATCAGATCCTAGTATTACCCTTGAAATTTTATTTTCTATTACTGGGTTTATACATATTATATTTTCAAGTTCTTTTCCTTTAAATGTGGCAAGTACTTTGTATTCTTCTATGTTTCCTATTTGCATTACTTCCTCTAGTAATTCTTTAGCTAAAACATAGTTCTCAGTTCTTCCTTCTTTTTTTCCTTCTACCAAAACATACTCAAACTCTGGATTTAAAGTTATAGCTTGGTTTCCAGGTAAAGTCCAAGGTGTTGTTGTCCATATTACTACATATGTATTGTCTAAAGATACATAGCTTTTAAATAAATCTTTATCATCTTGTACCTTAAATTTTACATATATTGATGTTGAAGTATCATCTTTATACTCAATTTCAGCTTCAGCAAGAGCTGTTTCACAATCACTACACCAATATACTGGTTTTAGATCTCTATATATGTATCCCTTTTTGTACATATCTCCAAATACACCTATTTGTTTTGCTTCAAAGTCTTTATTTAGTGTAAGATATCTTTTTGATTTATCCCTATAATCTCCAAGTCCACCTAATCTTTCAAATTGTTTTGCTGTTCTTTCAACTGCATCTAGAGCATATACCTTACAAATTTCTCTAAATTTAGTTATACCAACATCATCTTTAGTTATTTTTTTATCTTGTTGAACTTTCTTCTCTATTGGTAGACCATGTGTATCCCAACCTGGTACATAAGGTGCATAATATCCATTCATTGTTTTATAACGAATTATTATATCCTTTAAAATTTTATCTAGTGCATGACCTGCATGGATATCTCCATTAGCATATGGAGGCCCATCATGTAACACAAATCTTTTACCAGTATTTTTATTTTTCTCTAGTGCTAAATAATATATTTTTTTATTAATAAAGTTATCAAGGATTGCTGGTTCTTTCTTTGTTAGATTTCCTCTCATTTCAAATTCAGTTTTAGGCAAATTTAAAGTTTTTGAATAGTCCTTTTTTTCTTCCATTTTTATATCCTCCTTAAATTTAAAAAAATATATAAAAAACGCACATACCTGTATACAAAGGTTACGTGCGAAACTATCTATACCTTATATATACAACATACCAACATATGTGTCCTTTATTACGTAAGGAATACGGCGACGCTTACTATTATTTCAGCTAGCAACTCGGAGATGATTTTCACTATAAGTTAATCTAACTAGGCTTTCACCGTCCCTAGCTCGCTTTATATTTGGCTTATAATTACTCGTTCTCGTCATAGTTTTTATATATTTTTTATTTCATAGCACTATTATATCACAAAGATTATATTTTAACAATAGAAAGTAAATTTTTATACAAATATTTCTAAAAAATCTTTAAATATATTTTTAATATATTACCTGATAAAATCCTTTTTTTTATTTATACAAAATCAGAATAAATAACATTCTATTACTTTCAATTTTATTTCTAACTAGAAAATATACTTCTTAGCATATTATCAAAAAATATAGCTAGGTACCCCATTGGCAAAGAAAAAATATATGTGAAAAATGGAAATGAATATTGGAGTACTAGAGAACTACAAATAGTTTTAGATTATAAAGAATGGAGAAAATTTGAAGGTATAGTTCAAAAAGCAATAAAAGCATGTAAAAATAGTGATATTAATACTTTAGACCATTTTGGCACTTCCGACAAAATGGTTGAAATAGGTTCCGGAGCCAAAAGAATTAAAAAAGATTATAAATTAACTCGTTATGCTTGCTATCTAATAGCACAAAATGGAGATTCAAGGAAAGAAGTAATTGCTCTTGCTCAAACATATTTTGCAATACAAACTAGAAAACAAGAAATTAGTGAAAAAGAGTATAGCTTATTAACAGAAGACAAAAGAGATTTTATCAAAGAAATTTAACAAAAAAGGTAATTACTCTTTAAATCAAACAACAAAAAAAGCAGGAGCAAAAAATTTTGATAAATTCCATAATTCTGGATATAAGGGACTATACAATGGTGAAACTGCTGATGATATTGCAAAAAGAAGGTGCTTAAGATATAGAGAAGATATTTTAGACAATATGGGAAGTGAAGAACTTGCGGCTAATTTATTTCGTATTACGCAAACTGAATCAAAGTTAAAAAGAGATAATATTTCTACAGAAAAAGAGGCAAATACCACTCATTATAATATTGGAAAAAATATTAGAGATGTAATTGCAAAAAAGGTGGAACTATGCCAGAAGATTTACCAACACCTAAAAAAAGTTTAAAACAATTAGAAAAAGAAAATAATTTAGTAAAAAAATACATAAAAGAATAAATATAAGGCAACTATTTACTCTGATATTTCCTAATATAAATTGTACATACTGACATTTAAATACAGCTAACCAATAAAATTAATACTTTAACAAAATACACTAGATAGACTTGTAAATACAAGTTTATCTAGTGGTATATTATTTTATTGTTATTTTATATTCATTAACTACATACATGATATTAAACGCCTATCATTATTTCAACACCATTAATCAAAAATTTTTTATTATTACTCATTAACATTGATATGTTTTTCCCATAATTTTCTTATATATTTTAAAGAAAGTGTAGATAAAGTAAAACCTATTACAGGTACAAGTGAACTTAAAAATACATTATCATAATTCTTTATAAAATAGGAATATATAATCACGATAATGTATGTTAAAACACAAATAACCGCTCTCCTAGTAAAACTTGTTTCCCATTTTTTGTCTAGTTCTACTCTTTTATTCCTTTTTTTTATACTTTCTATTTCTTTTTCTAAATTTTTTTCCATTTCTTTACCATCCTATTTATATTAAATATACTGCATATAGTGGAACTGACTTAATATTATTTTCAAATCCAAAATTCCTTTTTGAAATTCTTATTGCATATTTAGGTGAATATTTTTTCATATAAATGTATAAACTTTTTGATTTGTTATGTTCTGATGTTTTGACTTCTATAGGAATTATATCACCATTTTTTTGAATCAAATAATCAACTTCTGCTTTTCCATCAGATTCCCAATAATATAAACTATAATTATTACTTTTTAAAGAAGTTGCTATATAATTTTCAGTTACACCACCCATAAATATATTATTCAAATTATCTCTATTCATAGTATTAAGTCCTATTTTATAACTTAATAGTCCTATATCATTCATATATAACTTAAAAGAAGATACATCACTATATATATTTGGCGGTACATCTCCCCTAGTTGTCTTATCACATTTTAAAATAAAGCCTGATCTTATTAACCAGTCTATAGAATCACCAAATATAGAAGCTCTTGCACCCTTTTCAATTGAACTATATTTAAACTTTTTATTATCTTTAGCAAGCTGTGGTGCAATTGACTCATAAGTAGAAATTGTTTTTATCCCTTGTGACTTATCTGAATACTTCACCATATCAGATGTATATGTTTCAATTATAATTCTTTGTATTTCTCCATAATTTAACCCTTGATTTTCTTCAAGACTTTTTACATAACATTCCACACTAAGTGGCATACCACCTACTAGCATATATCTATCGTACAGTTCTAAAGCTTCCTTATGAAAACCATCTTCTAATGGTATATTATTATTAAAACTTTCTTCTATTTTTTGAAGCAATATATTTTTATTTAAAGCCCATAGAAATTCCTTAAAGTCCATAGGATACATAGTTTTTGTAATAACCTTACCTACAGGAAATGAAAAGTTAATTGAATTAATATGAACACCTAATAGTGAACCTGCAGCTACAACGTCATACTCTTTAGCGTCTTCAGCAAAGTATTTAAGTGAAGTAAGTGCTCTATTACAAGTTTGAATTTCATCAAAAATTATTAAGGTCTCTTTTGGTATAATTTTTTCATTATAATATTCTTCCAATATATTAATAATATTTTTTGAAGATATATTATCTTCAAAATATGGTAATAAATTTAATTCTCTTTCAAAATTTACATAAATCGTATTTTTGTAATTATTTTTTCCAAACTCCTGCAAAACCCAAGTTTTTCCGATTTGTCTTGCGCCATACAAAACTAATGGCATTTTATCTGACTTTAAATTTTTCCATGCTATTAATTCATCATATATTTTTCTTTTCAAAATTATCGCCTATATGAATTATACATATATTTTTATATTTTGTCAATAAATACGTTCCAAAAAATGTATTTTTTTACACTTTTTGGAACCAATAAATGTATTTTTTTACATTTTTTAGAATATATTGATTTTTTTACAACTTTTTTTAAGAAGTTCTATTTGATATGTATCATCTAAAATAGCCTCTTTACTTGCTTTTATAACCTCATCATACTCAATTTTTGAAAAGTCAATTTCATAACCACACTCAAGCATAAGTTCACGAATAAATTCACGTATGGCTCTTCCATTTCCCTCTCTAAAAGGATGTATTACATTAAGTTCTGTCATAAGATACGAAATCATTTTTATAAATTCATCAAAATTCATTTTCTTAAACTCTTCTAAATTTATTTTACTCATTACACTTTTTAGATTTTCTTCTATATATTCATACTGTGAAAAAACAAAGTTTTCTTTAATAATATTTTCAAGTCTATACATACCTGCAAAATCGTATACATCACAAAAAAGATAGCTATGAATGAATTTAAGTCTTTTTTCATCAAATACTTTAGGAAATTCCACCTCATTAATAGTTGCAAGTTTAAAGGCAACCATTTTTCGTTCATACTTTTCCAATTTCTTCTCATCTTTAATGTCTAGTTTGTTTACAAGTACATCCGTACCTTTGTATGTATACCTTGAATTTATAACATCATACATATACTTCCCTCTTTACATATTTTTAAATTCATTTTTTATAATTTCTATTCCCTCTTGTTCAGTTATTTTATTGTCTAAAAAACTATTTATTAAATCTATATCACTTTTATCTAAATTCATTCCTTCAAAACTCATACTTGCTTTTATATTATTTATTATTTTTTCATTTTCATTTAATACATTATCCAATTTTATCACCTTACTATATTACAATAAGTGGTATAGTTGTTTCTTTTTTAGTAAGTCCAGAATGATTCCCTTTTGTATTTAAACAATCTTCTATGTTTATTTTATCGCATACCATAAATTTATCATTTACAACTATCCCTATATATTCACCTAAATTTTCTTTAGCCTTCTTACTTAATTTAGTATTTCCAAATATTTTATATTTTTCTATCTCTGATTTTTTTAATAAAATTAGATCTTTATTAAATTCACTTAAAAATTTTTCTTCAAATTCTTCTTTTGCTTCATCTTTTACAAAGAAGCTTATCATTCTTGTATCTATACTTGGAAGTGCATAAAAATATTTAGTGTAATCCGTATTTTGATTTAAGTACATCATACTTACCATATCAACTTGTCCATGATCAGCTATCACAATTACTTTTACATCATCATTATCGTTCTTTATAAATTTTATACCCTCTTCAACTTCAGATATAATATTTTTAACCTCTTGACTATTTACTCCATACATATGAGAGGCAGCGTCAAGTCCATCAATATATAAATAACTAAAAGACGTATCTGAATTTTTTAGTTTTTTAGACATGTTCATAAAACCTTCTCTAATAGAATAAAAGCCATGAGTACTAGCTTTACTGCCTGAGAACATTCTAGAATAACTAGATGATATTAATTCCCTAGGCATTGAAATATTAACAGTAGTATTTAATTTTTCAAATATACTTTCAAATTCAAATACTTCTTTTATATTAATTCCTTTATCTTCAACTTTCTTCCCTGTTTTTCTTTCAACCATAGGAAGTGGGCAGTAATTTAAGTTTTTGCTTCTTAAATACTGCCACCATCCAAAAATTCCGTGTTCTGATGGATACTTTGCACTACATACACTTGTAAGTACACATGCTGTTGAAGTTGGATTTACTGTTCGTATACCTTCCCTTAAATTTTTCTTTAATATTGAACTATCACTTAATTCATTTACTTTATAATACCCAAGTCCATCTACAAGAACAAGTAATACTTTTTTACTATCTCCTATATATTCTTCTAACCTTTGATACTTTTCTTTCTTTATTTCTTGTTTTACTCCAAACTTACTTGATAAATATTTTATTAAATCTACTATATCTATGTCATTATAACTAGTATCTGAAAGGTAATTATTTAATTTTTCTATATTTTCTTTTAAATTTTGCATAATAGCTCCTTTTTACTTAATACAAAATGTTGCGTATAACGGAACAGATTTTATTCCATTTTCAAAGCCAAAATTTTTATTAGATATTCTAATACTATATTTTGGTTTAAATTTCTCAATATACATATTTAAACTCTTTGATTTTATATTTTTGTTTGCTTTTACTTCGACTGGTATTATTCCATCATCATTATATAGTAAAAAATCAATTTCTGCCTTATTTGAAGAGCTCCAATAATATAAATCATTTTTATTTGAGACGAACTGTGTTGCAACATAGTTTTCTGTTATTATTCCTTTATAAATCTCTAAATTATCCAAAATTATATCATTATATTTTACTCCAAGTAATGAAGTAAGAAGACCAACATCACTAAGATAAAGTTTAAAACAATTTTCATCTATAAATCCTTTTAATGGTATCTGTATATTTTTTATCAAATTACTCTTATATATCATACTGCTAGAAATCAACCAATTTAATGGTTCTATATAATCTCTACTTCTTGCATTCTTATTTAACTTGCTATATTGAAATTTATTACTTGGATTTGAAAGTTGGGTTGGAATAGATTTATATATTGCTTCTATTTTTATAGACTCAGCATTACTTACTACATATTTATTCATATCATTTAAGTAAGATATAATTATATCAGATGCAATATTTTTATTAAATTCCAATATATTCATTTTTTTATTTATAATATCTTTTACTGCTTCGGGCATTCCACCAACACATAAATACATTTTATATAATTCTATTAATTTATTATGTAAAACATTATCTATTGGCATCATTTTGTTATACGAGTTATATATTTCATCTATTAACATAAAATTTTCATTTGCCATTAAAAATTCTTCAAAATCCATTGATGCCATATTAAGTATTCTTACTTTTCCTACAGGGAAAGATTTCTTAAATCTATTTATTTTTACTCCAAGTAGGCTTCCAGCACATATAATTTTAAATTTTTCTTCACTTTCGCAAAAAAACTTAAGTGCTGAAATAATATCTTCAGACTCTTGCACTTCATCAAAGAATATTACTGTATTTTCTATATCTATCTTAGTATCTAAAAAAATTTCCATTCTTTTAAATTTTTCCATTATATTTATATCCCTTGAAAATATACTTACAATTTCAGGTGTTTCTAAAAGATTAATATATATATACTTTTTAAATTCTTTTTTGCAAAATTCATTTATAATATATGTTTTCCCAATTTGCCTTGCTCCTACCACCATTAAAGGTATTTTACTTTCAGTATTTTTCCATTTTAATAAATCTTCATATATTTTTCTTTTCATTAAACTCACCTATTATTATTTTATATATTTTTAATATATATGTCAATACTAAAAAAAAAGTTTCACGTTTTTGATACATAAAATTTAAAAAAATTTCACGTTTTTGATATATATAATTTTAAAAAGTTTCACGTTTTTGATACATATAAATAATAAATTATTTTTTAACGATATATTATTTGAGGATTTAGACGATTAAAAAGCCACGTGTTAATGTAAAGAAACAAAAGTTTTACTTTAACAAACACGTGGCTTTATTTATATTATATAATTATTCTATTTTTATTATTACAATTAATTCTTTGTATATCGCCAATTTACAGTAGTTGGTCCATCTTGATTCCAATTTTCATCCCAACCATCTGGCTTTTTACTTGCCTCACAATTTATTACTAAATTCTTATCATTGGCAAAAACTCCACTACCCATTGTTTGAACATTATTTTTAATAGTAATTTCACTTAAAGATTTACAACCTGAAAATGCACTTGCACCAATACTTGTAACATTATCAGGTATATTTATCTGACTTAATTTTTCACAACCACTAAATGTAGCATCTTTTATTTTTGTTAAGCCACTTGGTAATTTTACACTCTCTAAAGACTTACAACCATTAAAGCAATTAGTTCCTATGCTTGTAACTCCATCTGGTATATCAATAGTTTTTAAACTAGAACATTCCAAAAAAGCTTCACTTGAAATACTTTCTAAAGAATCTGGTAATTTTACCTCTTTAAGAGAACTACAGGATCTAAAGCAATGAACTGGTAACGATGTTATATTACTTTTTATTTCAACTTTTTCTAAATTTAAGCAATTTCTAAAGGCATATAAATTTATCCTTGTTACTGATTCAGGTATAACAATATCAGAAATAGCGGTACCCTCTAAACATCCTTCGCCCAAATATTTTATATTTTCATGTAAATTAATATATTTTAAAGATGAGCATCCCCCGAAGGATTCAGCCCACAATTTTTCCACAGAATTAGGTAATTCTATTTTTTCAAGACTTGTGCACCCAGAAAACATATAATGACCAATCTCTCTTAAATTTTGAGATAATTTAACTTCATTTAATGATGTACAACCATTAAATACGCTCTGTTCAACTTCAGTTATACTATCTGGCATAATTATTTTTTTTATATTTGTTTGCTGAAAAAAAGCAGATTTTAGAATTTTAACACAACCATCTGGTAATTTTAAAATATAATTATTATTTGCTAAATAACTATCAAAATCATCTTGATTTTTAATTCCTTTTAGTTTAGTTTTATTTTCATCTTCCCATTCAAATAAATCTTTATCTGCTGTTATAATTAAATATCCAGATGGATTAATTCCCAAGTCCTTTAACCATTTTTTCTCATTTTCTTTTACATTTTTTGGATAGTATATTAATTCATCATTTTCTATTCCAAACTTTCCAACATATTTTTCCTTAAAGCTTGATATATACCTATTCATTTCTTCTTTTGTTGGTACCTCGGTCATTGTAATATTTTCTCGTGAAGCTGTGTAATCTTTTAATGTTTCACTTCCTATGTAGAGGTACAGTTCATTTTGAAAAGCTCTAACATCCTCTTTAAAACTTGCTTCTTTAGCACTCTCAATTGGGTTATTTTTAGAAAGCGTAATTATTACAGTTGCAGCTAAAATAATAACTACTATTATAGTAATAATAAGCACTATCAAAGATATTCCTTTTCTTAATTTATAATTTTTCATATTATCTAAAATCTCCTAAAACTAATACACTTAATTTAAGTATACATTAATAACATAAAATATTCAATATATTTTTAAAATTTGTTAAAAAGATTTATATATGTATATGGATATCTTTCCATAATATAAAAACACGTGATATAGATTGAAGTAAAAGAAAAAATTGCACTTCAAAAATCACGTGGCTTTATATTTATATTCTAAACTCAGATTCTTTAAATCTACTAAGAACCCTATCTTTTCCAAGTATTTTCATTATTTCATATATATCTGGTGTATTATGCCTATTTGTAACAGAAGTCCTTATTATATCTGAAAAATCAGCAATACTTCCTACAAAATTATCTGGATTTTCTTTGTACTCCTTCATATTAGTACAGAATCCAAGATTATTTGCAAGTTCCTTCACTCTGCTAAACCAAGTATCCTTATCATCATTTTCGTTATATACACTAGAATATTTCTCTATTACATCTAAAATAACTTCTTTAGTCAATTTATCTGTAACTCTAAAGTCATATCCTTCTTTTATATCTTCTTTAAAATACTCATCAAAGAAATAAAAGAAAGTAGGTATAATATCTTCCCATTTATATATATCTTTACGTATTTTTTTTGCTCCATCTCTTTCTAAAGCAAAGATTTTTTTGCTATACGACTCATCTTTTGAAATTAGGTTATATACTTCTTCGTTATATTTTTTTGCCCAATCAAGAACAGCTTTTAATACTTCATCACTATTCATTCTTGATATTACTTCTTTTGATACATCATTTAATTTTACATTATCAAATAACGCACCTGAAGTATTTATCTTTTTTAATTTAAGTTCAAATAAATCATTACTTTCATTTTTATGAGCTCTTTTCCAGTTTTCAAAATCCGAATTAATTAGAGTTAAAAGATATTCATTTACTGATTCTACTGGATATCCTGCTTTTAAGAAATATGATACAGCAGCTTCACTATCTTTTCTTTTACTAAGCTTTCTTTTAGATGTTCCATCTAATTTCATTATACTTGGAATATGTACAAACACTGGTGCCTTAAATCCCATAGCATAGAATAACTCTAAATGAATAGGAACTGAAGATACCCATTCTTCTCCCCTTATAACATGTGTTGTTCTCATAAAATGATCATCACAAACATGTGCAAAATGATAAGTTGGAAGTCCATCTGATTTTAAGATTACTATATCTTGATCATTTTGTGCAATATCAATTTTTCCCTTTATACCATCTTTAAAACTTACTTTTTTTAAGTGAAATCCATTTGATCTAAATCTTAAAATATATTTTTCTCCAGCTTCAATCCTTGATATATATTCATCAACTGATATATTTCTACATTTTGCATATACTGAGTAATACCCAGGTACAATTTTATGTTCTTCTTGATAATCATGTGTCTTTTGCAACATTTCTGGTGTACAAAAGCATGGATATGCAAGTCCTTTTAAAAGTAAATGTTTTGCACAAATTCTATATATTTTTTCTCTCTTACTTTGAGTATATGGACCATAATCACCAATTTCTTTTCCTTCTTCAATAACTCCCTCATCTGGTGAAATATTAAATTCTCTCATTTGGGTAGTCAAGTCTTTTACACTATCTTTTACTTCTCTTTTTCTATCAGTATCTTCTATTCTAAGAAAAAATACCCCACCTGTTTGATTTGCAAGTTTTTTATTTATAAGTGAAGTAAACAAGGCTCCAGTATGTAAAAATCCTGTAGGAGAAGGAGCAAAACGTGTTACGCACGCTCCTTCTTTTAAATTTCTTTCAGGATATCTTTTTTCTAAATCTTCTACAGTTTCTGTTACATCTGGAAATATTAAATTTGCAAGTTTCTCATATTTTTCTTTTAAATTTTCATCCATTTTCAATCACCTTAAATATTAATTTCTATTTTTATCTAAATCTACATCCATTAATATTGGAAGTATCATTGGTTGACGTTTTGTTTTAGAATATACAAAACGCATTAAGTTATCTCTTAGATTTGATTTTATATTAGACCATTCACGAATATTTTCTTTATCGCATCTATCAAGTTCATCTTTTGCAACTTCTTTTATTTCTTCCATTAAGTCTTCACTTTCTCTTACATAAACAAACCCACGAGTTACTATATCTGGTCCTGAAATTACTTTTGCTGTTTTTCTATCTAGTGTTACAACAACTATTATAACACCATTTTCAGATAATAACTGTCTATCTCTAATTACAATATTTCCAACATCACCAACACCAAGTCCATCTACAAGTATCATACCAGAAGGTACTTGAGTTGTAATTTTAGCATCATGTTTTCCAATTTCAAGAGTTCTACCATTTTCCATTATAAATATATTTTCTTTTGGTGTACCTGTTTCGACTGCAAGTTCGCCATGCATTTTTAAAAATCTATACTCACCATGAACTGGCATAAAATATTTTGGTTTTACTAATGATAACATTAATTTTAATTCTTCTTTGCAAGCATGACCAGATACGTGTACATCGGCAAGTTGATTGTATATAACTTCAGCACCTAATTTTTCTAGTTCATCAATTACTTTATCAATTGATTTTTCGTTACCAGGTATAGCAGATGATGAGAAAATTACTAAATCATCTGGTGTTATTTGAACTTTTTTGTGCTCACCTGCTGACATACGGCTAAGTGCAGACATTGGTTCACCTTGTGTTCCAGTTGTAATTATTAATAATTCTTCAGGATTATAGTTATTTATTTTATCTATATCAATAATAGTTCCTTCTGGTACTTCTAAATATCCTAGTTCTTGTGAAACTGCAAGAACATTTATCATACTACGACCAACAACTGATACCTTTCTGTTACATTTTACAGCAGCATTCATTATTTGTTGCATTCTGTGTATATTTGATGCAAATGTTGCAACTATTATTCTTTTTTTACAGTTTGTAAATATTTTATCAAACTCATGTCCTACTATACTTTCTGACATAGTATATCCGTCTCTTTGAGCATTTGTACTATCAGACATTAGAAGCGTTACACCTTCTTCACCAAGTTCTGCAAGTCTTGCAAAATCCATTGGTTTTCCATCTATTGGCGTATAATCTACCTTGAAATCTCCTGTATGCACTACTGTTCCAACAGGTGTCTTTATTGCAAGTCCTGCTGCATCTGCAATTGAGTGTGTCATTCTTATAAACTCTACCTTAAAGTGTTTTAAAGCTATAACGTCACGTGGTTTTACACATTTTAGCTTTGTACTTTTTTCTAAGTGATGTTCTATCAATTTTGCTTTGATTAGACCTAATGTTAATTTTGTTCCATAAATTGGTACATTTATTTTCTTTAAGAAATATGGTATTGCACCTATATGATCCTCATGCCCATGAGTTATAAATAAAGCTTTTACTTTATCTTTATTTCTTTCTAAGTATGTTATATCTTGAATTACTAAATCAACACCTAACATATCATCCTCTGGAAATGCAAGTCCGCAGTCTACAACTATTATTTCATCTTTATATTCAAAAACAGTCATATTTTTACCAATTTCATTCATACCACCTAGTGGAATTACTTTAAGTTTAGCATCTGCAAATACAGTAGGTTTAGATGATCTAGATACAACAGGCCTTGTATCCATATTTAAGAATTCAACATTTGGCCCTTTTTTTAATAATTTCTTCTTCGTATCCTTTACTAACTCCTTATTATTTAATACATCATTTTTATCTTTTCTATTTGTTCTTGTTGTTCTTGTTGCTTTATTACCTCTAGAATTTGAATTATTTCTTTTTGTTAAAGGCGCAGTTTGCCCCTTTCTTTTGTAATCCTTTTTTTCTTCCATTAAATTATTATTCCTCCTTTAATATTTACTTTTCAATTTACTTTAACCACGATCAATATATATTATAGTATTACTACTATTATATTCTAAAATATAATTTTAACACGAACTCAATATACATAGCTTATATTATACACCGAAAGCAAAAAAAAGTCAAATTAGAAAGTTGTCTAATTTTGACTTATAACAAAAATATAATTATTTTTCTATATACTTTTTATAGCATTTTCTGCATACTGCTTTATACATTTCATTTCCACCAACAACTATTTTGTCACCATCAATTATTGCTTTCCCATCTTTATATCTCATATTTATAGTTGCTTTTCTGCCACATTCACATATTGTTTTTATTTCTTCAATCTTATCTGCTATTGCCATTAATTCCTCTGAGCCCTCAAATAATTCGCATTTAAAATCAGATCTAAGTCCATAACATATAACTGGAATTTCTAAAAAGTCTACTACATCTGATAATTCATTTACATGTTTTTTAGTTAAAAAATTACATTCATCTACTAGAATACAATTTGGCTTTTCTAATAAAGATGATACATATTCATAAATATTAGTATCTTCATTTATTATATATGCCTCTCTTGAAATCCCAATTCTAGTTGTAACCTTTCCAACTCCATATCTGTTATCTATACTTGGAACCATAAGTAAACATTTTTGGTTTCTTTCCTCATAATTATATGCAACTTTTAACAAATCTATTGATTTACCAGATCCCATTGTTCCATATCTAAAATATAACTTTGCCATACAAACACCTCTTTATTAATAATTTTTTATCTATAATATTTTAAGAAAAAATCCTAAATTTTCTTTGAAATTATCCCAAACTTAGAAAATATCTATTACAAGTATTTTATCATCCAACTTTAAGTAATTCTCCTATTTTTAATAATATTTGTGAAAATCGATTTTGTTCATCGTCTAAATCAATAAGATCAAATTCATTTTCTAGCTCAAATAACAAAATACTAGCTACTTTATAAAATTTATCTTGACTTAATCCTCTAACTGCTATATCTATATCAGAACTTTCATTATAGTTTCCATTAACAAGTGAACAAAATATAAATATTTCTTTTGAATTATTTTTCTTTATAATTTTTATTGCTTTTTTATCCCCCTTTACAACCAAGAATATTAGATATACTAAATCTTTTCTTGTGACTTCAAAAAACTATTCTTTACCAGAATTCAATTTTCTTATTTCTTTAGCATTTTTATCAGATACAACTTTTTTTCCTGTCTTTCTTTCTAATTGTTCTCTCGCAACTCTGGCTATATTTCCACCTTCTATTACAGAATCTTGTGCTTCCATAAATCCTTTTTCATTTTTACTTTTTGAAATTTCTGTAGAAGATGTTTCTGCTAGCATATTAAGTACTAATTCCATATTAGTCATATTATCTCGTAAATTTTCCTTTTTTAAACCTTTTAAATTTTTATATTCTTTTACTGAATGTCCACTCCAAGCCTGTGTTAAAATATTTGTTAATATTGCAAAATCTTTTGCCTCGCTTATTCCTTTTTCTTTTAGTTCATCCGTAAATTCTTTTCTTATATCTATTGTTTTTAACCTTTGATTTATCCATTCTTCTGAATATCCTTTTTTTCTGTATATATCTAATGCTCTATTTATTGCTATTTCTGGATCATATGCTTCATCTATTCGATCTTTTCCTACTTGAGCTAACCATAGTTTAAATGGTTCTGCTTTTTTAGATGGTATTGATTGTATTAAACGCAAAACTTGCTCCGTATTCATTACATCAGTGTTATAATATTTTCCATCAGATGATTGCATTTTCAGTTGGTAACAATTTGTTACCAACTCACTTCCTTCCTTATTTAATCTCATTTTTAATGTTTTCCAATATTTTCTACCTGCCTGATAATCATTATCAGTTAATGCTGATACTATATCAACAACCGAAAAATACCATTTTTCTTTTTCTTCATCCCATTTTGCTCTAATTTTTTTATCTTCAAATAATTTTAATTCATTATTTTGCTCCATTATTACCTCTTTTCCCAAAATTTCTATTATTTCTAGACATTTTGGTTTCAAATTTATTTTCTACATTTATACCATATTTTTTAATCTTTTTCAATACTTTTACGAAACTTCGTTCTTTTTTATTTACCTTTAACTTCTATTATTATTTTACATGATTTTTAGAAAAAAATAAAGTCCTAAAAATTCACTTTTAAGACTTTATTTTCCATTTAATCAAAAATTTGTAAGAGAAAAGAAGAAGACAGTTTCAACTGCCTTCTCATTGCTTTAGCACTTATTTATTCACTATAACGAAATTTAAATTATATATATTATTAGTTATAACCTATGCTTTTGTTCCACACTCTGGACAAAATTTTGAATCTGGATCAAGCTTATTTCCACAATTTGTACAGAATTTAGCTTCTACTTTTTTCTCACCACATTCTGCACAAAATTTACCTGTATTTTCAGTTCCACATTTAGAACATTTCCAAGTGTTATTTTGTGGTTTTTCCTCTACCACCTCAGGTGTTGCTGGAGCTTCAACTGGAACTTCTGGCTTTACAGGTGTTTGAGCTTTTGTAGCAGCATCTTGTTGTGGTGTCATTGGAGCTGCACCATTTCCATTTGCAACGCCACCAAAAGCATTACCACTTGCCATATTCATCATACCTATTCCCATAAATCCATTTGCTGCACCATTTGAATTACTAGCTGCATTTTGGACAGCATTTGCATATGCACCAGTCATTACACCTTGTTGTTGATATGCGTCTCCACCAATTTCATAATTATCAATTTTCTCTTTAGATTTATCATCTAGAGTTAAACTTTCAACAATAAATGAAACAAGTGAAATACCTCTTTTTCTAATTGGTTCATCAAATACATTTTCATCCATTATTTTCTTTATTTCATCAGTTTTATTTGGAAGTTCAAGTACCTCTATTTTGTATTTATCACTTCCTAAGCTGTTCATTACATTAGAGAAAGCTCCTATAACTTCAGATCTCATTTGTTCTACTAAATCAGCTTTTCTGTATACATCAGCTGTTCCAGCTATTTGTGACATAAATAAAAATGGATCTGAAATTCTAAATGTATATTTACCAAAACATTTTACTTCAACACTCATTGCAAGATATGAATTTGTTCTTGCGTTCATTATTGGATGACCCCAATCTTTGTATGGTACTGGAGCTGGTGTTCCAAATTTGTTATCTAATATTTCTTTTATATTGAAGAAAAATACAGCTTGTTGTTTAGCTGTTGCACCATTATATGTAAATCTTTGCCACATCTCTTTAAACATTCCACCAAATTGTCCTGCAAATAGTGATGGTGTTGATGAATCACTAAATGTATATACACCTTCTTCTGCAGATGCATCTACTATTCTACCATTATCATATATAATAGCACATTGTCCTGGTCCTACAATGACAGTACTTCCATTTGAAATAACTCCATTTGGTGTAGTCTTTTTTACCATTAATACATCATTTGGCATATCTTCACATCTTATTGCCTCTTTCCATTGATCATGTAAAGTAGAGCCAACTGCTCCTACTGCTGCTTTTATTAATCCCATTTTAATTCCTCCTTAAATTAATTAAGGACTAAGCTAAATAACTTAGCCCTTATTTTTTTATTTATTATTTTATTCCTTCAAGTCCTGAAAGTACCCAATCATGTTCACCTGTTGTTATAACACTTCCGCAATATTCACATTGTCCTGCTGATGTTATTTCAGTTGGTGCTCCACAATTTGGACAGTTAGTTGTTGATTTATTACTTGTTCCGGCATGAGTTTTTACTCCATTTTTTCTTATAAATGTAAGTTTATATCTCATATGCCAATCAGTATTTTTATTTCCTTCAACAACTTCCTTAGTTGTTGCATCTATAATATAGTCTTTCATAACAGCTTTTAAGTATACTTCAATAATTTCTTTATCTCCATCTACTTTATGGCTCATTAATTCAGCTGATTCTACTGCAACTCTTTCTATCATGTTTATCCTGTTGTTATTAATATATTCTTGTAATTGTGCATTATGTTGTTCAAATAATTCATTTGATTCGAATGGTCTAATAATTTTCCAATCTCTTGCTGTCCATGCTGCTTGTAGTTTAACAAAGACATCTTTTGTCCAAGATAAGAATTTTTCCTCTGAGAATTCTGGATCAGTCTGTCTAATTTCATCTGCAATACCCTTCGTATTTGTTTTTATTGAATCTGTTGAACCATTTACTAAATTATTTAATGCATCAGTATGTTTATTGTTTGTTTTACCATTAGCTCTAGAAGTTACAAATATTGCTACTCCCACAATAATAATTCCTACTATTAGTCCCCATATTGAACCTCCTCCTTCACTACTGGAACTTGAGTAATCACTTCCTGAGTGCGAAGATCCCGAATAGCTAGAAGAACTACTAGAATGTGAACTACTAGATGATGATCCACTATCGTATCTATTTATATTTCCAACATCTGCAAATATACATGTGGATACAGAAATAACAGTAACAAGAACAAATACTGCTACAATCTTTAAAAAACTTTTCTTTTTCATTTTTACCCCCTATACAAAAGCTATGACAAAATGTAACAATAATTTTATCTATTATAGTATATTATATTTTATTCTTTGTGTCAATTGATATGTATTTTTTTATTATTTTTTATACCCTACTTGTATATAAAAATATTTCCAAGCAAATAAATTTACTTGGAAATATTTTTTATTGTTATTTTAAATTAAAGAATGCATTTTTTCCTGCATATTCAGCTACAGATCCTAATTCTTCTTCAATTCTTAATAATTGGTTATATTTACATACTCTATCAGTTCTTGAAGGAGCACCAGTTTTAATTTGTCCTGCATTCATAGCAACAACTAAATCTGCAATTGTTGTATCTTCAGTTTCACCTGATCTGTGAGATACTACAGCTGTCATTCCAGCTCTATTTGCCATAGATATAGCGTCTATTGTTTCAGTTACTGTTCCTATTTGGTTAAGTTTTATAAGGATTGAATTTGAAACTTTCATATCAATACCTTTTTGTAATCTTTTTGTATTTGTAACAAATAGATCATCACCTACTAATTGTATTTTATTTCCTAGTTTTTCTGTAAGTAATTTCCATCCTTCCCAATCTTCTTCAGCAAGACCATCTTCTAAAGATATAATTGGATATTTAGATGCTAAATCTTCCCAGAAAGCAACCATTTCTTCACAAGTGTACATTTTGTCTGATTTCCAGAAATAGTATTTTCCTTCTTCACCTTTTTTCTTAGCTTCATCATACATTTCAGTTGCAGCAGCATCAATTGCAATTTTAAAGTCTTCACCTGGTTTGTATCCTGCTTTTTCAATTGCTTCAACAATTACTTGTAAAGCTTCTTCATCTTTAGATAGGTTTGGAGCAAATCCACCTTCGTCACCAACTGAAGTAGCAAGTCCTTTTGCTTTTAATACTGATTTTAAATTATGGAATACTTCAGCACACCATCTAAGAGCTTCTTTGAAACTATCAGCACCTACTGGCATTATCATAAATTCTTGAATATTAACACTATTATCTGCGTGTTTACCACCATTTAATATGTTCATCATTGGAACAGGTAAAACTTTAGCATTTACACCACCAAAATAGTTGTATAAACTTACTCCTAAAGCTTCAGCAGCTGCTCTTGCTACAGCAAGTGATACACCTAGTATAGCATTTGCACCAAGTTTTCCTTTATTTTCAGTACCATCAAGTTCAATCATTGCTTTATCTATTTCAACTTGATCTAAAGCATTCATTCCTTCTATTTCAGGAGCAATAATATCATTTACATTATCTACTGCTTTTGTTGTACCTTTTCCAAGATATCTTGATTTATCTCCATCTCTTAATTCTACTGCTTCAAAAGCACCAGTAGATGCACCAGATGGAACTGCAGCACGTCCTACAAATCCTCCTTCTACAATAGCCTCAACTTCTACAGTTGGATTTCCTCTTGAATCTAATATTTCTCTTGCATAAATAGATTCTATTTCTAAGTATTGTTTCATAAAAAATTCCTCCTTATTTTTTTATTATATATATATTAACTATAGCAAAACTATAGCAAATAACAAATTATTTAGTAGATTATGTTATCAGGTAAACTATATTTTTTATTATCTTTATTAAGGTCATCTTTATTAGGTTCACCCTCATTATTTATTTTACCCATGTCTGTTTCACCAATTTCTTCTTCTGAGTTAACACCAGCTTGTAAAAATTTTGTAAAATCATTTTCTCCTTTTCTTTCAGGTTTTACATCTTGTCTACTAGTTGTAACTTGTTGTTCATATTTACCTAATTCTTCATCACAAATTTCTTCTAGATTGTTGGATATACTTTTATCTGCTTCGTTATAATCTTCATATATATGTCCTACTGTATTTTTTACTCTATTTTCAATCTCATATATAACGTCTTCATTTTGTATACCTTTTCTTTCAAGTATTTGCCTTACTCTACTTTTAAATTCAGGCGCGTGAGTAAAATATTCATCTTGTTCAGCTTTTTCTTTTTTACTAATTTTGTCTTTTTCCTCAGAATATCTGCTAAAGAGTTCTTTATTTATATCATTAATTTCATGTTTTAAATCATCATTGCCAGTATTTATAATTTCTTTTCTTTTTGAATCAATACTATAATTTAGTGTATTATTAAAGGTATTTTCTTTTTCATCTAAGTTTTTATCTAAATTATATACTGGTTCTAAAGATTCAAATAGTGCATCTTGTACAGTTTCATCAACATTTCTTATGCCATTACTTTCAAGAATATCTGGTACATCTCTTTGAATTAAAATGTCTAACCTTCGTTTAATTTGCAAATCATCTTTAGCTTTACCAAACAAATCCCTTACTTTATTTATGACACTTTCTTTTATTTCTTCAATTTGTTTATTCATTATTTCATTTTCATTCATATATAACCCTCTTAAATATTATTATATAGAAAGTTCTCTTAACCTTCTTCTTTCAATTCTTTTATCTGCCTTTTCTGCTAATTCTTTTCTTCTATCTTGATATTGCTCTTCTATTTCTTTCTTTCTCTCTTGTTTAAATAAATTATCTTTACTATTTTCATATTCTTTTATTCTTTCACTCATCTCATAGTCAGCTATAGAATATTTTTCATCATTTATATAATATTCGTATTCAGCAATATATAACTTGTTTTCTTCAATTTCATCATCCATATTCCTTAATATAGTTTCAGCATCTTCTTTAACGTTATATTTATCTAAAGCTATATCACAAATTGATAAAATTGCCTTGTAATATGCAGGATCAAGACTGCCAGGAATATCTTTTGTATATCTCTTAGCAATATCTACAGATAATTTATAAAAAATATTTACAAAAGTTTTTGGTGACATTTTTCCATCAATTAGTCTAGAATTCAAATCTTCCATTAAGTCTTCAACATCATCTCTAATATTTGAATTTATAACATCTAACTTCTTTTTTATATCTAATTTTTCCTTTTTTTCTTTTTCATGTTGTTTTTTCTTAAATTCAGCATCTAGTTTTTCAAATTCTTTCTTCGAAATAAGTTTAAAACCTTTATGGCCACATATAGGGCATTTAGAATTAGAATATTTCTGCATTATTTCATCAACATATCTATATTCTACTTTTTTTATGCTTTTACTTACATAACCACATCTTGGATTAGTACATTTTACATATATGTCAACAAGTTCAGAAAGCTTTTTTTCTTCTTCTTTCTTTTGTTCTTTCTCTTTTTTCCATTCATTCATCCAATAGGCAGTAGAACCAGTATCTTTAAGTGGATCATATTCTTCATCTTCCATGTCGTTATATTCCATCTAAATCCTCCTTTATTATACAATTTTTCTGTTATAACTCTACCAAGCTTTCTCCTGTCATCTCAGATGGTTTTTCTTCTCCCATAAGTGCAAGAAGAGTTGGTGCTAAATCACAAAGTCTTCCATTTTTTAAAGATTTTACTCTATCTGATACAACTATAAGTGGAACATCAAATGTAGAATGCGAAGTTATAGCCTCACCAGTTTTTAAATCAAGCATATATTCACAGTTACCGTGATCTGCTGTAATTAAAGCTTCTCCTCCTACTTCCTCTAGTTTTGATATTACTTTACCAACACATGTATCTAAAGCTTCAACAGCTTCAATTGCCTTTTCTATAATTCCTGTATGCCCAACCATATCGCCATTTGCATAGTTCATGATTATAACATCATATTTTTTAGATTCGATTGCATCTATAATTTTATCAGTTACTTCATAAGCAGACATTTCAGGTTTTAAGTCATATGTAGCAACTTTAGGTGAAGCAACAAGTATTCTATCTTCACCTTTATACTGCTTTTCTTCTCCACCATTAAAGAAGAATGTTACATGTGCGTATTTTTCAGTTTCGGCACATCTTACTTGTGTATATCCTCTATTTGATAATACTTCACCCAAAGTATTTTTTAATGCTTGAGGCTTGTATGCAACATGTACATGATTTAAAGTTTCATCATATTCAGTCATTGTAACAAAATATAAATTGTTCATTTTTACAGTTTCAAATTCACTAAAATCTGGTTCTGTGATTACCCTTACAATTTGTCTTGCTCTATCTGGTCTAAAGTTAAAGAATATTACTGAATCTTTATCTTTAATTTTAGCTATTTCATTTCCTTCTTCATCAGTAATTACAATTGGTTTTACAAATTCATCAAACTCTTGAGCTTCATATGAATTTTCAACAGCTTTTTGAACTGTTTTAAATTTATTACCAATTCCATTTACCATTGCGTCATATGCAAGTTTTTCTCTATCCCATCTTTTATCTCTATCCATTGCATAATATCTTCCAGCAAGAGTAGCTATTTTTCCAACGCCAATTTCTTTTATTTTTTCCTCAAGTTCTTTTAAGTATTCTATAGCAGATGTTGGAGGTGTATCTCTTCCATCTAAGAAAGCATGAATATATACATTTTCTATACCTTGCTCTTTTGCAAGTTTTAGTAATGCGTATAAATGGGAATTATGAGAGTGAACTCCTCCGTCAGATAAAAGTCCCATTAAATGCAAAGAACTATTGTTATTTTTTACGTTCTCTATTGCTTTTAAAAATTCTTCATTTTTAAAGAAATCTCCATCATTAATTTCTTTAGTGATTCTTGTTAAGTCTTGATATACTATTCTTCCTGCCCCTATATTTGTATGTCCAACTTCAGAATTTCCCATTTGACCTTCAGGAAGTCCAACAGCCATACCACTTGTTGCTATGTATGTATTTGGATATTTTGCTATTAATTTATCTAAATTTGGAGTATTTGCTAGTTTAAAGGCATTTCCTTTACTCTCATCATTTAGTCCTACTCCATCCATTATCATAAGTATGTATTGTTTATTTCCATGCATAATTTACATCTCCTCTATTTTTGCATTAGTAATTATATCATCTTTAGTCATAATTTACAATAGCTACAAAATCATTTTTAAGGCTAGCACCTCCAACCAAAGCTCCATCTATATCTTCCATATTAAGTATTTCTGAAGCATTGGCTGGCTTTACACTTCCTCCATATAAAATTCTTACTCTTTCTGAAACACTTGCACCATATTTTGTTTCTATAGCTTTACGTATAAAATGGCACATTTTATTTGCATCATCACTACTTGCTGTTTTACCTGTACCAATAGCCCAGATTGGTTCGTAAGCAATTACAATATTTCTTTTTAAATCATCACCTAGTATTCCATCTATACATTTATCTAATTGCTTTGCTACAACGTCAAACATTGTACCATTTTCTCTTTGTTCTAAAGTTTCACCAACACAAATTATTGGTTTTATATTATTTTCAAGTAATTTTTTTACTTTCTTATTTATCATTTCATCTGTTTCATTAAATATACTTCTTCTTTCACTATGTCCTACTATACAAAAATCTACAAATGCTGAAACTAGCATTGGAGCTGACGTTTCACCAGTATATGCACCCTTATCTTCATAATATACGTTTTGTGCTCCAAGATGTATATTTGTATTTTCAAGTAATTTTGATACTGTTCCAAGTGCTACAAAATTTGGACATATTGCAACATCTACAATATCTGTATTTATTCTATCTTTTATACTACTTACAAAAGCTTCTGCCTCTGTTATTGTATAATTCATTTTCCAATTTCCAACTATTAATTTTTTTCTCATTAAAACCACTCTCCAATTATTTATATACTTATACATGTATATATTTATATTTTAACACCAAATTATATTAAAAACAACTTTTAATTTAAATTTGTATAAAAATTGAGTGTATTATGGTTACTATTATAGTTTCAAATGAATTATTTCCTTTATAATTACCTCAATTGAATATTTTTTACGTAAATGTACTTTTTATTCAATAACATTATATTCTATTATTTTACTTTAATTTTCTATTTTTATCCACTTTTTTAGAGTCATAACCAAAGTATTAATTCCTATTTCATTTTTATTTATATAACAAACCATGCTAAATATTTTAAGAAAAAATGTAAAATGAAAATAGGACAAATTTCAACTTGTATTTGAAATTTGTCCTATTTTTTAATTTGTTATAACAAAATTGCTTACTGTAGCATCACTTATCCAATCAGGTTCTATTTTTTTATTACTAAATTTGAATTTTAATTTACCTTTATTATCTACACTCCAAGTTCCATTCCAGTAGTTTGGATTATCCATTTCTATAATTGAAAAATTATTATCAGATAGATTTTCATTTAATTTTGATATTAGGTTTTCAAATGATGTATCATCTAATGTAGAATTATTGATAATATACATACCTATTTTTTCTTGTATTTTGTTACAATCATCTATAAATTTATTTTTATTTTCATCTTTGTTATACTCAGAATTTATTTCTGTACAATACTTTGTAGCATTTAATTTACTAATATCTGTTGAATCATTTATTTCTATTTTTTTATTTAATGATACAACTATAATGATTACAGATATTATTACAACAATAGAAAATACAAAAATTAAAAATTTCTTTCTATCTAGAGTATAACTCTTTTTATTTTTTTTTGCCATATTCTTTTCCTTTATTTATCTTGTAATGCTTCTATACCTGGAAGTTTTTTTCCTTCCATAAGCTCTAGAGATGCTCCTCCTCCAGTAGATACATGTGTCATTTTATCTTCAAGTCCAAACTTTTCTACTGCAGCTGCACTATCTCCACCACCTATTATTGTTATTGCATTAGAATTTGCCATTGCTTCAGCAATTTTCTTTGTTCCATTTGCAAATTCTTCCACTTCAAACATTCCAACTGGACCATTCCATACAACTGTTGCTGCTTTTTTTATTTTTTCTACATACATATCTACAGTTTTAAATCCTATATCAAGTCCCATAGAATCTTCGTCAATATTTTCATCTTGAGTAAGTACTGCATCATATATTCCAGAAGTATCTTTACTTTCTATATGGTCTACAGGAAGCAAGAATTCTACTTTATTATCTTCTGCTTTTTTCATAATTTCTTTAGCAATATCTATTTTATCATCTTCAACAAGAGATTTTCCAACGTTATATCCTTTTGCTTTTAAAAATGTAAATGACATTGCTCCACCAATTAACATTGTATCTACTTTATCAAGTAAATTTGTAAGTACAGCTATTTTACTTGATACCTTAGATCCACCAATTATGGCAACTAGAGGTCTTTTTGGATTATTAATACTATTATCTAATGCATTTATTTCTTTTTCTATTAAAAATCCACATACAGAAGGTAAATAGTGTGTTACTCCTTCTGTTGATGCATGAGCTCTATGAGCAGTTCCAAATGCATCATTTACAAATATATCAGCAAATGAAGCTAATTTTTCTGCAAATTTAGGATCATTTTTTTCTTCTTCTTCATACATTCTTGTATTTTCTAGTAAAACAACATCACCATCTTGCATATTATCGATAGTGTTTTTTGTTTCATCTGAATATATATCTTTTAAAAGAGGCACTTCTTTTTCTAAAAGTTCAGATAGTTTTTTAGCAACTGGCTTTAAGCTTTTGTTTTGACCAGTTTTTCCTATATGAGAACATAGTATAGTTTTTGCTCCTGCACCTATTAAGTAATTAATTGTTTTTAATGACTCTACAATTCTTTTATCACTTGTAATTATATCTGGATTATCTTTATCTAGTGGAACATTAAAGTCACATCTAACTAAAACTTTTTTTGAACTTACACTGATATCCCTTATTGTTTTTTTGTTTAACATAAACTTTCTCTCCTTTATACTTTTAGGCTAGCTTACACAAAGCTAGCCTAATTTTAATTCTTTATTTATGGTCTACTCCATACATATGAGTGATTAAATCTACAACTTTATTTGAATAACCCCATTCATTATCATACCATGATACTAATTTTACAAAGTTATCGCTAAGTTGAATTCCAGCTTTTACATCAAATATAGAAGTATGAGGATCAGAAATGAAATCAGATGAAACAACATCTTCGTCTGTCCAAGACATAATTCCTTTTAGTTCTCCATTACATGCTTCTTTTATTTTTTCTACGATTTCTTCATATGAAGCTCCTTTTTCAAGTCTACAAGTAAGGTCAACTACAGATACATCTAGTGTTGGTACTCTAAATGACATACCAGTTAGTTTTCCATTTAATGATGGTATTACCTTACCAACTGCTTTTGCAGCACCAGTAGATGATGGAATAATGTTATATGTAGCAGCTCTTCCACCTCTCCAATCTTTTTTAGATGGCCCATCAACAGTTTTTTGTGTAGCTGTTGCAGAGTGAACAGTTGTCATTAATCCTTCAACAATACCAAAATTATCATTTATAACTTTAGCAAGAGGTGCTAAACAGTTTGTAGTACAAGATGCATTTGATACAATATTCATATCTGATGTATATTCGTTATTATTTACACCCATAACAAACATTTTTGCATCTTTTGATGGTGCAGAAATTACAACTTTTTTAGCTCCACCTTTTAAATGAGCTTGTGCTTTTTCAGTTGTTGTAAACACTCCTGATGATTCAACAACATATTCAGCTCCAACTTCTCCCCAAGGAATTTCTGAAGGCTCCATGCAATTAAATACCTTTACAGTCTTACCATTTATAACTAAATCATTACCTTCAATCTTAATATCAGCGTTATATTTTCCATGAATAGTATCATATGTTAACATATATTTCATATATTCAACATCAATAAAAGGATCGTTTACAGCAACAACATCAACATTATCCCTTTCTAAAGATACTCTCATTACTAATCTTCCTATTCTTCCGAATCCGTTAATTCCTACTTTTATCATAAATTTATTCCCCCTTATTTATAACACTTATATTTTATCTCAATCTCTTTTCATTTGCAATAGTTTTATGCAATGTTTATATTATTTTCATCGCAATTTTCGATAAATCATTGCATAAATAATCCTCTATATAGTTTAACATATGAAAATATCTGAAAGAAACATATTTTTACATTTTGATTTTTTAAATATACATTTTTTAATTTCAACTCATTCGATAAAACTAGAGAAAAGTTTTAATTTTAATATAACATAAAACCCCTATAGCACCATAATCAATGCAATAGGGGTATTATACTTATTCAACTATCATATTTGAATTGAAATTCATATCAATTTTTATTTTATCTTCATCATTTTTCTTTTCACCAGGTTTTAATATATCCATTTCCTTTATAACAGCTTTATATTTTTTAGTATCTGGATCTAACTCAAATACACTGATACTCTTTGTTAAATCTTCATCTAAATGTTTTAATTCAGTAGTAAAATATAAATCTTCATCCTTTAGATATGTACTTACTTTTTTTATAATTCTAAACATTTCAGCTGTATGTTGGATATCCTCTCCAACAAATATTACTCTAGGAGGTGTATAAAATCCAGCATCATTTTTTGTAAAGTTTTCAAAGAAGTCTGAATAAAGTTGTACTTTCTCTGCAAACATATTTTTCCAATCATCATTTCTTCTTACAACTTCAAATATAAAGTTCTCTTCTTCAGAAGAATTTTTCAAAGTAACAAGACCACCTGTTGGTTTAAATTTTACATTATATTTTTTGGAGTATAATAAAATATTAGGATTTGTACTTTTAAAAGCTGCAACTTTTTGCATATATGCAATAATAACTTGATTTCCAGCAAGCTTCCTTTTTACAGAATAAGCAGGTTTTGTATTATCTGTTGGTTGCCAAGCTGTTGGTATATTTCTTTGTTTTAATATATACGTTGCTATTTTATCCATTGAATAAACTCTATATGAACTTTTTCCAGAATCACTTTGAAAATAATATCTTGAAATTACTTTTGATTTTGTTAAATCTTCAAGCCATTTAGCAACTCTTGTTTGTCTTTTATCTTCTTCAATATCATTTATCTTTCCTCTTAAATCTAAGATTTGAGTACATTGTCTTGAAGTAATAAATCCAAATTCATTTACAACCTCTAGAGCTTTAATATGAGATTCATTAATATATCCCATATCCATTTTAAAAACAACTTGATTTATTGAAGCAAAACCTTCTTTTCCATCAAACACTTTTACTTCATTTTCCCTCACTGCAAAAGGTGATACAACTGTTTTTACTTCCTTATCATTTACCATTTTTCATCTCTCCTTAAATTTAATTTAAAATTTAACTTTTAACTAGCTAATTTACTTAAATAAATATGCTAATAAAAATACCAAATTGTATAAAAACGTACAATTCATCTATGTCTATTATACAACAAAAAAGTTTACTTGGCAATATTGCAAGCAAACTTTTCATTATTTTGTATATCATTTGTCTATAAGTTTATGCTGATAGTCTTTTTTTCATCTCCTATCTTAACATTTTGAATTCTAATACTAGTTATTTTATCTTGATCAGAACTTGAAACAGCAAAAAATAATTCTTTTTTAAGTGAGCTTCCTGGAGTTAGAACATCTTCATCAGAAGATATAACAGCGGCACCTAAATTAGCGCTTTTACCATTATTTAAAATTACAGATACATTAGTTATATTATCAAAATTAAATTCAATATTTTTATCACTATTATTCGTAATTGTTAATGTATATGTAACGCCATTATCTCTAACAGAAGTTTTTGATACTTGATATTTAACATTGTCAATATTGTTATTTTTAACAGACGCCTTTGTTGTGGTTTCATTTGAAGAATTATTAATAAGTGGCAATGAATCTTGTTCAAATGAAATCGTAAATTGATACGGATAAGTTTCAATTACATTAACAAACCTTTGATATCCATTTAAATAATATTTAATTCTATAAACATAAACATTATCCCCTTGTTTTGAAAAAGAACTCTCTTTTAATATTGGATTTTTTCCTATAATGTTGTTATTTAATAAAAATTCCTTATAATTGTTTTCATTTAAATTGTTGTTTTCCATAAAACTCTTATCTAACTTTTTTATTAGTTCATCACTATTTTGATCTTTTAAATAAAAACGTATTTGACTTAAATACAAATCTTGACATCTCTTCTCTCCGTCTGTTACATTAGTGTATTCCATTTCACCACTAAAATTATTTTGATTTTTAGGATACCATATAATAACCAAAATAATTATCGCTAAAATTATATAAACTATGACAAAAGCTACACTTATATTAAATGTTTTTTTATTTGGATCTACCATGTTTTTTCCTCCTATTGAATATAAAAAATACTAAATTTTTGTGCTTCACTATTTAAAACGACCCCTATAAATGCTGATTTATCATCATCAACTGTATTAATTTCACACAAATAAGCGTTATCATAATTATTTAATTTATATATACATTTTATAATATTTTCATTTTTTATTACAAAACCTTTATCATTTTTTTCAAAAACTTTTGACATCATTTCTTTAGACTTTGAAATAAACTCTTCTTTACCTAAGTATTTTTTATAATTTTTATCTAAAGCATCATAGTAATCTTCCAATGAACGCCCAGTATATTTATATTCAATCAATTCAGATGTGTCCATCTTTTCAACTGTTTGGTATGATTGCAAAAATGGAACTAATATATCATTTAGAGTCCAATATAAGTTTCTATCGCTTGTTTCAGAAGATTCAACAATGAAGTTATTATAATCAATATTTTTATAATCAATTCCTTCTTTCTTTGAAAAGAAATTTTTCATGAAAGAAAAAACAACTATAACTAAAATTAATATAGTAACTAGAAGTACCAATCTTTGTTTAGGTGTTATATTTTCCTTTATATCAATTAATTTCATGATTATCAAGCTCCTTTATCTTTATTTACTATGATAATACATAACATTCATTTTGCTAAAAAGTTAATTTACATACATTGTAATTCTTGTTCCAACTTCATTCCATAAATATGTAATACCATAAACTTCAGTCTTTTCAAGTGAATACACATCATTTGTATTATAAGCCCCACCATAAGCTTTTCTTCCACCAAGTACTGAACCTCTTTGTGTCCATTCAAATGCATTTCCGGCAATATCATAAATATTGTTTATACTATATTCTTCTCTACTTCCAGTTTTACTTAATTCGCCTGAGTAATTTCCAATATTACTTGAATTATACACATTATTATAAATATCTGAATTATTTGCAAACCATACAAGCATTGCATCCCATTGACATCCCCATATAATTTCAGTAGTTATATCATTTCTATCATACACTTTTTTTACAACTTTATATAGATCAATCCAACTTTGATATGTGATATCTTCTTCATTTGCCTTTGAAACTACTTTTCCGTTATTATTTACCGCATTATTTAAATTTCCAATTTCAAATCTACTTATATAGAACCCTTTATTTTTCTCAACTTGTTCAATCATTTTATTGAATGATTTCTGATATAAGTCTCCTGTACTGCCCTCAATATAATCTTCACTATCTCCATAAATATTTCCTTTTACTATGTATGGTTCTGCATTATATTCAGATTGACTAACTACTAAATACTTTTTATTAAATTTATCAAAAGCATAAGCTAATCCTTTATAATTGTCACCGTCTTTAATTGCAATTGGATTTTTTCCCTCATTTACTAATTTTTCTGCTTCTTCAAAATTTTCTGTTACAGCTTTCTCAACAGGTATCCATACAAATTGATTACCCTTTAACTTACTTAATGTTTTATATTCAGTTCCTTTAAATTCATCTTCTTTATTATCAGAAATAACAACTCCGTTATTTATATCTCCTCCAACATAGTAAAATCCATCTGGAATTGTAATTTTAGAAGATATTTCTTTTAATTTATTTCTATTACTCATAGAATTAATTAAAATAATGAAAGCAAATATTAATAAGATAATCCAAACAAATGCAATTAGAATAAGAGTAATTTTTGAAACTTTTCTTCTTTTTCTTCTTTTTTCTTTTTTCATCCATTTAACTCCTTAACCAATTATTACCAATTTTACCTTTTTCTTTTCTGGTATAATACGCTTAATACTTACTAAGACTTTTTGACCATATTCTATACCATTTACATGTTCAGCAAGTCCAACAACATTTGGTGCAATTTCTACAAATATTCCGGATTTTATTCTGTTTCTTACAATGCCATCTATTATATCTCCTTCTTTAAATTTGGAAATATTTTCCTCAAATGTTCCCTGCAATTCCTTATATGATAGTTCAATTCTTCCTGTATCCCTGTCATATTTTTTTACAACAACATTTATTCTTTGTCCAACATGTAAAATATCAGAGGCATTTTGAATTAATATATCAGATATATTTTCTAATTTTAATATACCGGTTACTCCTCCTCCAACATCTACAAAAGCTGCATAATCATTAGTACTTACAACTACACCTTTTAATTTCATTCCAGGTTTCAAATGCATATACATCCATTTTCTAACCTTTAACTCTAATATTTTTTTAGATACAATTAACTCGATATCATTTTCATTTTTTATTATTTCCTTTATGCATACATGTAAAATTTTACCTTTTTTGTTAATTATATGTTTTTCTTCAACTAAACCATCATCTCCAACTATGCTTGAAGACTCTTCTCTTGGAATAATTGCTTTTATATTTTTTCCAATTATTCCAATCATATTTAAACTTTCATCAATATCTGTTACATATATATCAACAACTTGTTGCTTTTGTTTTATTTCTTCTAATTGTTCTAAAGAATAATTTTTTTTATGAGGAGCACTTTTACGTGCTCCATCATTTTTTACAGAATTTTCCATCTAAAACCTCTCCTTAATTAAAAAAACTTAAGGTTTAAAAAATCTAACTCCATCTATTGTACATAAATAAGTTAAACTTTCATGCCATTCACTAGTACTTCCTGGTGGGTCCATCGCTGCCGGAGCATAAAAATACAATGCTCCACCTGTTGGATCCTCTCCATTTAATGCATCTACTGCAGCTTTATATACACTATCATTTTCGCTAACTTGATGTCCCTGAGCAGCTCCATATCCATTAAAGTTTGATGTATTATGTATAAAATCTTTAAGGAAGTCAACATTTTTACCTTCAGCTACAGCAGCCTTATATTGATTTATAGCCGCAGCTGCACAAGCAACTTGAAGTTCATATGAATTTCCACCAGCTTCACCGTATATCATTACAGCAAAATCCTTTGTTTCTTCAACACTTAAATTAAGTCCCGATGCACCGCCTGAACTTAATCCATCATAATGAATGTATCCCTCAAACCAACTACCATTTCTATACTTTGGTCCAGTCCAGTTTGATCCATCTGCCAAACTACAATTTATACTTGAACCTGATCCACCATGATCAACTGTCATTATATTACCACTATTATCTCTTCCTGCATAAATTCCAACATGACCAGTCATGAATAGAACATCACCTACTTGTATATTATCATCTAGACTATCGTGATATTCTATTGTTACATTTTCTGATCCTGGTAATGATTGTCCGTTATGTGATCTAGCATAACTCACCATAGTTGCTCCAGCACCACCTGGATCTATATCTGCTCCAGTATACGCCTTATACATAGATAATACAAATGCACTACAATCGAGACCAGCTGATTTTCCTATTTCTATATATTTATTCATTTCATCAATAGTACTAAAAGTAAATCTTGCATTTGAATGTGTAAAGCCTGATGCAGCTCCCCAACAATAATGCCATACGCCTTCTCCTCCATTTGCTTTTGATAATTCTATTGCCTTATCAACCATCGCTTGCAAACCTCTACCTGAGCTATTTCCAGTGCTACTTGATGAACTTCCACTGCTCGAGTATATATTTTCAAAGCCAAGAGTTTTACCATATGCCCAAGGTAATGAACCTTTTTTATCATAAACTTTTTGAAGCATAGTTTTTAAATTCCAATATGAAAGTGATAATTTTGATCTAGAATATCCAACATATTCGTAATACTCTCCGCCTTCACGTATGTATCTATGGAATATATCAGGATTTGAATTCATAAAATCTATTCTATTTAAGCCATCATTTTTCTTTAATGATGTATAATACTTTCCTGATTTTGTTCCAGTACAGGTTGTATCTGAATTACCAGAACTATCACTACTATCACCACTATCACCTGAATATTCTGTAACATTACCTTTATTAGAAACAAAATAGCAATCAGTTAAGTATTGACCTCCTGAATAAAATACACTTATTGGATTCCAGCCATTTTGAATTGCATTATATGAATCAGGATTTGAAACATATATCTGAGTTCCATCTCTACTTATATCTAGTATTGCCATATAATGTCCATTTGCGCTATATCCTGGATCATGTACAACAGCGACACAACCTTCTTTTAGTAATTTTTTTAATTGAGATTGACTAGGTGAATTAATTGTTTTTACTTTTGCATCACTTGCATAATCGCTTAGCCAAGAAGTAAATTGTGTACCACCACCAGTTGACTTTAATTTTTTAGTAGCATCTTCAAAAGTAGCCTTTGTACTATATCCACTGCCAACAATCATTGTACTTACTGTTCCACATTCACTACTCCATGAACAATTTACAGAACTTATATTATATCTAAAGACATAAGAATTTCCATTTTGTTTATATTCTTTAAATTTTCTACCTGTAGTTCTGCTCTCATATATTCCAGTATATCCAGTTGAGTTTAAGTTAGATGTTGATATAACTTTACCTTGTCCACCTCTGTTAGAATTAGAAGACGAATTATTACTTGAAGATGATGAGCTACTATTTCCTGAAGACGTACTTCCTGATGACGTAGAAGAAGAACTACTTGAAGAACCACTTCTTTTAGTTATTACTACTCCACATTCTGTAGTATTTGCGTTTTCATATATTTTTTCAATTACCCAATCAAGATCATACTCTTCTTTTAGTCCTCCAGAAGAGTTTGCTATAATTACTTTATTTCCATTAAGTCCTACTAAAGTTATATAATGTGCTCCATTTCCACTTGTACCAAGTGCAGCTTGAATAGGTTTTATTAATGCGATTACTGGACTATTATTCTTCAATGCTTCTGTTATTTTTGTTTTAGATAAACTTGCTTTTTGTGCTGGTGTTGTTCCTCCTGCTGTTCTATTATCCCATCTTAATGCTTCAGCATCTATATTATATACATTTTTAAGATCAGCAGCTATTCCTGCTAATGTTTTGGGACCAGTCCAATTTGTATCATTTCCACAACTTACTGGATCAACTTTTTTTCCAGTAAGCCCCCCAACACAAACGGTAAGTGAACAAAGTCCACATCCAGCTTGAGAAATTGTATCTCCTCCGTGTTTAGTAGTATTTGGATAAGAACCTTGATTGAATACTGGATAAGTATAATTTCCAATTTTTATTTCTGTTGCCGGATCAGAAGTTCCAGTACTAGTTCCACTAGAACTAGATGATGAATAATCTTCTCCACATAGATCAGTTGCATCAACTTTCTCTTTTCTTTTATCTGATTGATTGTACATTATTAAATCATCAATTGTGTAATCAGATGTTTCTGAACCTGTTTGACTTAATTTATCTTTCCATATTCTTGTTACTGTATGCTCAAGTCCATTCTCATAATCTGTATATTGCTTAAATGTAACATTATATGAATATGCAGTAGTCCTTTTTGTTGTATTTGTTGGATCATTTTGTGGAATTGCATTACCAAACCTACTTACTTTATCTAAATTTGCCCCAGATATGTTCCCATTACTATCTACTGTAAGTCCATACATTGCATTTTCGCCTTTTTTATTTATGTCCTCTGTAGACATTGTTTTTGCATATGTTGCAGTAGACTCATTTGTAGAATCAGCATTTATTCTTTTAGCAGCATCAGCATCACTGTATACTTGATAATTAAATTGATTTACGATTTTTGCATCAAATACATCCGCCTCTTTTATATATAAGTGTGATGAATACTCATCTTTTTGGCTTACAGCTTCTTCTTTCATTGGATCCACTGTTCCACCTACTATTCCAGATGTTGTTCTCGTATTTTTGGGTATTCTACTATCTTCAAATGTTTGTGAAGAACCAAGACGTAAAGAATAATTCTTAGCTCCATTTTCATATTCACGTTCTATAACTTCCACAGTAACCATATCATGTTTTTTTATTTCATCATATGTATAATATCTTGTTACAGTTGTATGCTTTTTTAACTCATACCAATTTGCAACTATATTACTGTATGCTTCTTTTATTATGTTATATGAAAAAGCTGGTGCCCTGTTATTATCAGTTTCAGTTCCATTTAGTACAGATGCATTACTCATTGCAAGAGGTATATACCATGTCTGCAAATATGGTAATGTTAAATCAATAAATTTTTCTAATTTTATTTCTTTTGGATCATTTGAGCCATTTTTTGTTGTATCTGGATACTTAAGTCCTAATTCCTTATCTTCCTTAAAATCTTTTATGTCTTCACCAGCTGATGCATTATGACTAAATTTTTTCCAATCAACACTGTTAAAATTATATTTTTCTGTTAACAATATGTGTTTATATAGCGGTAATTTATCTTCAACATTAACAATTCTTTTTTCTTTATTATTTTCTTTTACATCATTTGTACCAATACTATACTTCATCAAAGTTTGAGTTTCAGCTCCACCTTTATCATCGTCAATAAATTTATCATACATCGAATTTATATCTTTTAGTTTTACTTTTATAAGGCTTGCCTTATCTTCATATAAACTTTTAGCATCTTTACCAATATCTTTAGAATCTGACATAAAGTTATCTACTCCTGTTGTAACTGTACTTGTCCCTTCCTCCATCATTCCCATTAAAAGCAATGCAGCAAGTACTATTAATATACAAAGAATAACAATCACAATTATTTTTACTTGTAGTGGCAAAAATTTCCATAAAGCCTTTAATCCTCTTCCAACAGCATTTTTAAACGAATCCCAACCTTTTTTTACCGTATTTTTTGCCTTCTGCTTAGCTGCTTGTCCGAGAGTAGCTCCCCCTGATGGCATTACATCTGGAGCAGTTGAAGGGGTGCTATCATCATTCATATTACTATTTTCATTATTACCTTCATCATTCATTTTATTTTCCCCCTTACAATTAAGCGTTTATACTCATATATTCACCTTTTTTTGTTAAAGTTTTCATTACTCAAAAGATAGTGTATATTCATCAGGTTTTGTTTCAATAACATTTACATATTTAGTTTTATCATTACATAAATAACTAAATCTATATACATAGATATCTTCTTTTTTTATATTTACACTACATTCACCTAACGAAACATCTTTTTTTGATATTAAATTAGACTCTTCCAAAAAAAATTGAAAATTATCTTCATTAATATGATATTTTGATTTATATTCATCATCTAGTTTTTGATACAGTTGTTCTAAATCATTTTCTTTTAGAAGTAATGTTACTTTTACTTTATACATATCAATAGCCTTTTGTTTCTCATCAACGTCTTCATAAGTAAATTTCTTATTTGAAATTCCAAAATTAATTCCTTTTGGAAACCATATATATATTAAAACTAAAACAGCCAACACAATATATACAACAATATACAATGCTGTAAAATTAAATGTTTTTTTATTAGTATCCATATTATAAATTACTCCTTAATTTATATAAAAAATATTATAATTTTTGTTTTTAGTATCAAGTATTATCCCTATATAAGCATCCTCATTATTATTTTTGGTTATCAATTCGCAAATATATGCATTATCATATTCATCCATTTTATATACTGTTTTTATTAATGGCTCTTGAACTGAAGATGATTGATTTTTTTCTTCATCGATAACTTTACTTATAAAATTATTTGAAATTTCAGTATATTTTTTCTTTCCAAGATATTTTTTGTAATTAGGATCTAATGCATTATAATAATACTCAATATTTTTTACCTGTTCATTAAAATCAGATTGATAAGTGATTACAAAATCATACACTATACTATTTAAATTCCAATATGTATCTCTATCAGTAGTTTCTGTAGAAAAAACTATAAGCTTATCGATGCTTGTATTTTTATACTCTATTCCTTCTTGCTTTTTTGTAACTATCTTTAGCGTATAGAAAGTAACAACTAGAAACAACAATATAGTAATAACTAATATCAATCTTTGCTTGGGATTTATATTACCTTTTATATCTACTAACTTCATAATTATTTTTTATACATATACTGTATTGTATTACAAACAATACAGTATATGTATATATCCTCCCTTTTAAACTTGAGAATTTTTATCCATTTTTTGCATAATAGCTCTTGTTCGTTTTGCTTGACTTTCTCTTTTATTATTCTGTATTTTAAGTGTATTTTCCATTTGAGATAACTGTTTATCTAAATTACTACTTGCCTTTGCTCTTGCTTTAGCACCTTGAGCAACAGTTGACACTGCCTTTGTTAAATTTTCACCTAAAGCATCTCCAGCTCCCATACCATAGGCCATAGCTTTAGGAACTTGATCTAAGTCACCTGTTGCAAGTCCAGAAATGCTTCCTATAGAAAGACCTGCCATTCCTCCAATACCAGCTCCTACTGTTTCAGCAGCACCAGCAACAATCTTCTGAATTCCTTGTCTTCTTTTTTCTTTAGCTTTAGCAATTTCATCATCATATGCATCCATAATTTTTTCTGCATCTTTTTCAAATTGTGGTCTTGAATTTGGAACTGAAATATCCATTCCAACAGCAGCTGATTTATTCAATCTAGATGGAACAGTAGCATTTTGTGCCATTGCTTTTTTTGCTTTATTAATTCCAGCTTGAATACCCATATTTTCTCTGTATCCATCCATATCTCCATTTTTCTTTGCCTGCTTTGCTTTTTCGTAATATTCATTTCCTTCTAGCAAATTATTTTCTCCAGTTGGTGCATTAATCTGTGGAGAACTTCCAATTGGGTTACCATTTTTGTCAATTCCTTTTTTATTTAACCTTGTTAACATTTTGGCATTTGCCTTCTTTTTATCAGTTCCTGCACCAATTATATTTCCTACACCACTAGCCATTTTTGGAATATTGTTAAAAATTCTTCCTGCTGCTTTTAACGCCATATATGAAGCCATTAAACCATGAGGTGGTTTATTTTGTAGTAATCCACTATCAAGTCCAAATATTTTCTTAGTTATTTGCTCCATTTTAGTTAAAGAAGTAAGTAGAATAATACATAACACACCTAAAGCAGCAACATCATCTGTATTTTCAAATTTTCCATCTGAAGGCACAATAAATGTGATCAAAATACTTAAAACGATTGCAAGAATAAAAGCTTGTATTGTTTGTACAAAAACCAATGCACAAAGCTCTTTTAGCCAAGTTGTAAAGACACCTTTTTGCATAATTTTTTACCTCCTTTAACCCCCTGCAGATTTCATAAAGAAATCATAAATTACTACAATTGGCCCAAACATCGAAAGCATAATTACATAAAATAACCTTTTTACATACATTATTAAATACATACAAGACTGAAAAATAAATATTGCATAAAGCAAAGCTCCAGTTACTGAAAGCTTACTTGCTCTCCATCCTGTAACCTCTTGTACTTCTTTACCATTTTCATCTGTTGTTTTTTCAGTATTATATACATAAGCTGTTTTCTTGAAGAAATATCCCAAGTTGGCTATTAAATCTTGAGTTTTTCCTTGCGCAGTAGATCCATTACCTGCATTCCATATGTATCCATCGCATTTTAATCTATAATTTGCAATCTTATTTGCTTTGTTTTCTCCACCGACCCATTCTATAAGCTGGTCTAAACTTGCGTTATTTAAATCACTTCTGAGATTATTTGACCCAATCATTCCCACAAATTTGCTACCAAGCGAAATCAATCCCATACCACCAACTGCGGTTGTAATTGAAAAGCTTTCGCCTACTACAGCGGTCCAAAAGTTCGGAGAAAATTCTAAATCAACTTTATGATTTGGATAATCTCTTATCCAATTAAACAAATCCTTTTGACCATTAAAACAGTTTATTGACCACAAATATCTCCTTAAATCATCTTCATAGTCATCACTTTCTTTGTATTTTTTCATATTTCTCCATACCTTTACATTTGTATCATTTACAAAGTCTATTTGATTAGTTTTAGCAACATATTTAACAACATAGTAACCGTTATCTTCAACACTTTTTTGTGCACTTTCTAAATTATTTTTTATTTTTGTTGCTGCTTCCACATCAGATTTTAATCTTAGCATACCACGTTGATTGTTTTCTGCTTCTCCTCCAAAAAATCTTCCAACATTGTCTTGCCATTCATCAGAACTATCAGCAATATATACCATTCTATTTCTTTGATATTCATCTGAACCTAGCAAATTTTCTACAATATTAACATCTGCACTTTCTAAATAATCTTTCGCTCCGTTATAATCATTACATGATTTCAAAAAAATATCTCTTCTTGTTTCAGGATCAATGGCACTGCTTAAAGCTAATGAATAATCTATGTCTGAGACTCCTGATTTAGCAACAGCTTGAAGAAATATTCCACTTGCAACCTGAACCATTTGTTCATTAATCCAAAAAACAAAAGCTAATACATAATGCATCAAAAATAACATAATCATACAGGTTCCCCAATTTACCAAGGCTTGTTTATACTTAGCTTTTTCAGCAGCAATACTTGAGATTGCTAAACGTATAGCCATTACACCAACAGCAACACCTAAGAAAAGTACAGCAAGAGAAAATATTGTTGAATATACATTTCTTACAACCTTTCCAAGTATTGACGGCTCAATTGTTGAACCAAATAAAGAACTCGGATCTGGATTGAGAAAATTGATATCCAAAAAGGCTATACCATTAAATATAATTCTATCAGCCCATGGAAATATATTATCTCCAGTTAATGCTGAAAATATTGCTCCTATCAGGTATTCTGCCAAAGATGCAACAGCATTTATCATATTTGCCAGTGCATCTAATAAAATAGAATCTTTTATTTTTGAATCTAGAGCCGTTTCAGATACCTTTTTTTCAGGCGTATAATCTGGATTTGTTGCCCCAAATACAGATGTAAAATTAGTAAATAACATTACAACAAGACTTATACAAATTATGATTTTATATGTTTTTTTCTTCATTTAATCACCTTATTCTAGATAGACTAACTTTTAATGTTAGTCTATTCTATTCTTTTCTTTTTTAAATTTTCAACAACTCTGTTTAAGTTTGTTTCAACAAATTCAAATTCTCTTTGTGTAGGTTTTATAGCCATAATTGCAGAATCATATCCTATTTTTATCAAACCTTCACCTCTTTGACAAGTAAGAAGGAAATTTTCCTCACCTTCACTAAGTTTAAATACTTCTTTTAAGTAAGAAATTTCAGATTTATCTTGAGCAAGGAACAATTTAGTATCTGCAGATGTTAAAACAACTTGTACGCTTTTGTTTTCATAGAAATCTTGGAATTTCTGTGATACAACAGTAAGAGAAACATTTCTTTTTCTTGCACGTCTTGACATAGTATTTAAGAAATCAACAGCTTCAGGATATGGTAAAAGCATCCAAGCCTCATCTATTAAAACTCTCTTACTTTTTGCCCTATTTTTATCCTCACTATTTTTCTTAACATACTTTTCCCAAATCCAAGATAAAAGAATTTGTTGTGCAAGTGGTCTTGCAAATCTTTCTTCAAGTTCAGAAATATTTATATTAATGAAAGGACAATCATCTAGTAATTCAAATGTTGATTGACCATCAAAATATGCCATTTGACCATCAAATTTCTTACAGAATTGTTTCATAACTTTTATCAAATAGTCATAATGATATTGATATGTATCATTATCATTTTCTGCTGCCTTCTTTTCTAATCTTTCATACCAAGAACTAACTGTAGGCATATCTTTTTTCTTTTTAGTTGTATCTCCATCTTCCATATCAATTACAGAGCCTGTATACAATGAACTTGGATCACTTGTTATACCTTTATCAGCATATTCTTCTGCAACAATTTCTGCAATTATTTGTTTTGTAAGTTCGTTAACTTCTTCAGACTTTGTAGCACCACGTGCCATTGTTAAAAGAGCCTGAGTTACGTCTTCAACCTTATTTTCTACATTTAAGGCATATCTCTCTTTTCCTGTAATTTCATCTTTTACAATTTCTGTTTCAATATCAAATATATTTATTATTGTACTACTCTTTGGACCAATATTAACATTAATTCCACGTAAAGCTTCTGCAACAACTACATACTCTCCTTCAGCGTCTAGTACTAAGTTCTCAACTCCCATAAGGATTGCAGATCTTGCCATAATAGTTTTTATTGTAACTGATTTACCTGCACCAGACTTACCAAATATAATCATATTATAGTTTGTTAAAGTACTACTAAAATTATCAAATATTATTGGAAGTCCTGTTTGTTTGTTAATTCCTATTGGAACTCCCATATTATGACCAGCTTCAGCATTAACAAATGGAAAAACCGTAGCCATAGAACCTCTATCAAATGTATGCTTTCTTGACATTTTATTATTATTAAGTGGTAAATTTGACTGAAATGCTTCTTCTTGAAGAGCCCATGCAGCTTTTAGGCCTAATAAATTCTTGGAAGCTTCCATTGCAAGTAATTCAGATAATTTATCAAGTTCACTTTTGTTATATGCAAACAAAGTACATAAAATTGTTGCATCAAATAATTTATTATATCCTGCAGCAATCTGATCTCTTAGCGCTTCAGCCTCCGCTTGTTTTGTTGACAATACAGACTCTCTGTTTATATCTCCTCTGTCATGTGCAACATATCTTTCAGATTGTAATTCAACAATTTGTTTATTAAGTTGATTTTGAGATGTTGTTTCAGATATAGGAGTGATATATACTGAAGCATTTATATCACCAAATTCATATATACCAGATAAGAAATATGGAAACGTTGCTTGTCTTGGTATAGTTGTTAAGTAGAAACTTCTTGCAAATCTTGAAATTTTAGAAAAAATCTCTAAATAATCATAATGTGATGCATCTATTCCAGAAGGAGCAAGTAAGTCTTTTAGTGTTGACTTGTTAAGTTCAAGACTATTTGGTAAATTTTCATTTGCCTTAATAAGTTCATCCTGTGGTTGTTGAGTATCAATTTGGCCTTTTTTTAATTTTGTTTTCTTTTCCTTTTTTTCTTTTTTTTCTTTATTTTTTCCCATATATCAAAATCCTCCTAACCACTATATTATAGAATCATTTTCAGATGAACTTGTTGAGTCATCCAATCTAGATGATCCCATTCTATCATCGAATCCATCTGATAAGTTGATATCAAAATCATCATCACTCTTATTAGCTAAATTTCTATTGTATTCAAAATTGCTGTCATCAATTTTTATTTTTTGTACTATAGGTCTTTGTTCATGTACAGTATCTTCTTCAGACTTTTCTTCAACGTTTAAATTGTTTTTTGAGGATTCATCAGTGTTTTTGGCATCCGTTTTTATTTTTGAATCTTCAATATTTTCATTTGCAACATTAGATTCGCTTGAAATATTATTTTTTTGTTCATTAGCATTTGTATTTTCGTTATCCTTTTTATCTTCATCAAGTCCAACATCAACACCAAGAGTTTCTGTTAATTCTTGGTACTCTGCGCCAGCTTTTTCTAATATATCTTTTTTAGTTTTTCTAAATTCTTGAATTAATTTCTCATTAGCTTTTTCTTTTATATCCACAGGTACATTTTCACGTCTAACAATTTCACTAGCCTTTTTACTTATTTGCTCTTCAATATCAAGCTGTTTAATTCTTGGAGAAATATATTCTCCTTCTTTAATAGATTCCTTTAATGTTTCAAGAGCCTTTATTCTAGCTTCGTTATCTATTTCTTCTTGTAATTTCTTTTGTTTCTTTAGGAAAATATCTTCGCTAGTTGAATATAATCTATAAAATCCTGAATCAAGAGCTTCCTTAACGCTCATAAGTCCTTTATCGTCTCTATTATATGCTGTGTACAATACATCTGCAATTTCATTTGAGTTTAAAATTCTTCCAGCAACAGAACAACCGGCAAGTCCGTTAATTATTGACTGCGCACGTGTTACAAGTTCATTATAGCAAATATTTCTTACTTCTTCCTTTGTAAATCTATCTATAGCATTTATTTCTGAAGAATTATATGATACTAATACAAAAAATGTTCTTTGTAACAAACTCTTATTTAAGCTTATTCTTTCAACATAATTAACAATATCACTTGCATACTCATATACATTTAAAGTTTTATTTCTTTCTTTTTCAATTTTACTAATTTCATCCTTTGTAGAATCAAATGCTTCATTTACTCTGTTATATTCTTGGTTAACATTTTCAAATTCTTCTTTTATTTTATCAACATGTTGTTTATATACCTTAATTGTTCCCTTAAGATCAAGATTTTGAGCTTGAACATATAACTGAATTGGTGATGTTAAGGTATTTAAAAATGTTATAAAACCTTCTTCAACAGATAATTGTTCAACATCAGACATTAAGTCATAATTAATACCTTTACATTGTATCATCATAGTATATCTTGTCCCTTTATTTTGTATGATCATGTTGTCTGATATTTCATCAAATTCCATAAAATCAAAAACATCTTCTTTTTTTATTTCATGTTTTTTTTCGTTTTTATTTTCCGATTTATTTTTATTCTCATTCTTTAAATCATCTAAGCCCATTTTTTGCTTTTTAGAATACACAACAAAAAATATACCAAAAGCAGCCAATATAACCAATAATATAATAGGTATAGCCAAAGTTCCCATATCTATTTTCCTCCCCTTTTCAAATTATATAAATAAATTTTTTTCCTTCTTTTAAAAGTGATTGCCCTGAGTATAATTTCGCTTAAATATTCTCCTCCTGCTTTTCTAAATGGTCCCATAAATTTTGAATCAGGTATTTTGAGAGCTCCAATAGCATAACCAATTCCTCCAAAAATTCCTGTTATAACAAGTCCAGGAACAAGCGGAAATCCGCCAAAAACATTGTAAAGAATAAACCAAATTAAAGCTCCAATAAGTCCAAAAGCAACTGTAAATGCAAAAGATTTTATTGTAAATATATATAATATTCTTGATTCACCTTTTGCACTACGAGGTACAAAATACGATTTTCCCATATATCAACTTTCTCCTCTCACAAAATAATATTAAATTTAAAATAATTTATTAATTAGTTAAAAATTCATTTATAACATCAGATAAAAGCGTTAACACAGAAACTGCACAAAAGCTTAATATAATTCCTACAATAAAAAGTGCAGATTTTCCTTTTAATTCAGCTCTTCCACTTGCACCTGCAAAAATATACTTAACACCAACAAAAACGATTGCGACTACTGCAGCAATATTAATAGCAAACGTTACAGTTTTAAAAACTCTTCCTATTAACTGTTTATAACTAGTATCTTCTGTACTGCTCCAAACCAATTCTCCACCTGGAATTAAAATGCCACTTAAATTTGACCATCCAAAAAAGAATACACATGCAACAAGTAATGTTATAAGACTCTCTTTTACATCAGCTTTTGACTCAACGCTCCCAACAACATATTTGACTCCTAAAAAAGCTGTAGCAATTACAATAATAGTCGTTCCAACCACATTTACAATTGAAGAAAACTCTGACACAATATCTGCTGCCTGTTTAGTATTAGCCTCTTTATCGACGTTTTTAAACCAAGTACTTGCATTTTTCCACATTTTATCAGCACTTGATTCTTCCTTAGTTTTTTTGGCTGCAACCAATTCTGATTGGCTTGTTTCTGAACTGTCACTCGATGTATAAGATTTAATATTAACTACTCCAGATAAACCAATATTAACGAAAAAATACAAAAATAGTATCCAAGTTATACATTTTTGTAATCTATTTTTATTAAATAATTTTTTCATTATTTCCTCCTTATAATTTTATATTTTTTAATCGTATTACGTGTTCTTTATCTGTGTAAACACCTTAACTATCAAATTTACAATCGTACTTGCAGTAAAAACTATCACCATTCCTATTACCAGATGTATCATACTACTTTTTATATCCGCTTTTGTTTCAGATGATGCAAACATATATCTTACTCCTGCAAAAACAATTCCTCCTACTGAAGCAATTTGAAGTATAAGTAAGGCAGAGGCACATACTTTTTTTAATGAAGCATTAATATTTTCACCTTTAGTAAATTTTTCTTTAGGAACATTGTTGGTATAGTCAAATTCTCCTCCTACAGTAGTCTGGGGTAAATATCCCGTGTTATCATCCGCATTAGAAGTATTTTTTTTATCAGAAGAGCCATTATTTCCAAAACTGCCAGAGCTGCCACCAGACGATCCTCCTCCTCCTGATCCTCCTGTTGCAAACACAGTATTAACCGAACTACCAATATTTGTGCTTTGCAAAAATAAAAATCCAAATATCATAACTAAAGTAATAGTAACAAACTTTTTCTTTATCTTTTTTTTCATAATTATCTCACCTACATTTACACTTATGACTCTTAACCTGATATGAACAGGTCTTTATTTATTACTTATCAAGTATATCAAATAATCTATACTTTTTCTACTCTAATAAGTATTTTTTTTATTTTTTTATAATATTGTAACATAATTGAAATCAAAAAGTAATATATTGTAATTTGATTTTAATACTTAATAATATCTGAACTTCATAAATTAATAAAAATATGTTCTATCATTGTATATTGATTTAACATCATATTTAAAATCAGAAAAGGCAGTAATTTTTTACTAAAAAATGAGAAAAAATCAATTTATGGAGTTTTATAATTTTAGACATTACCAAACTAATTATTTTAATGAAGATAGTTCTTTAAATAAAAAATATAATTCATTTATTAAATCTACTGATTCAATAACGTTTATCCTTGAGAACCATTGAAAAAAATTTATTCTTAAAGCAAGAAAAGCATTTATACTTCTAGACCTAAACGTTCCTATCGAAGTTTAAAAAATATTAAATGTTATAATAAAGATTCAGATTCTTCTTGCAGATATAAATATAAAAAAGCTAAAGGCGACAATATCCTTAAAACTTCAACTGTCAACATAGACAAATTATTTTTATTATTACTAAAGACCTTAGAAGATTTTTTAGTTAAAATTAATTTGTCTTTTAAAGTCATTAGAAATGTCATCTATTCAATATCAAATAAATCCTTAAAAAATAACAAAAATGATAAACAAAAAAAGCATACTTCTTAAGTAAAATATGCTCCTTGCATTTTTCCTTTTTACATACTTTCGACAAAGAAATAAAGTGAACCTCATATTCATATTATTATTACAGAACTTAAATCATTCAATAATAATTCTTATTTTTTTGAATTTTTCTCGATTATGAGTCCTCATCTCTTCGTTTACAAAAACATATTTTTTATTTACTATCTAAATTCTTAGATACCTCTTTTTCCTATGCAAAAAAATTAATTTGCAAAATTTGTCACATTTTTTCATGTTTGTGCTAAGCCTAAAAATTTTAAAATCAGACATTGATATATATATTGATATTGTAATAGGTTTTCTATTAGTGAAAATAGAATTACTATATTACATTCATTGCTTTTTATTATGTCGATCATAAAAACAATCAATATAATAAAATTACACTTTCTCCCTGAATTTATGATAATTTTATTAAAGTCTCTTCTTCCTATACAATTTAAGATAATTCGTTACAATGGCTTTTATAGAGTAAATATTATCTACATTTCAAAATAATTTATTTAATAAAATCACATTATCATATTATTAGGGAACTCCTTCCTAAATATGAACTTATTATTTCAATTTTTTCCATAGAAATCCTTTCAATTTTCCAAAATGTGGTTAAAAAATGTATTTTATCATATGCATTGAATAGAAATGCTATATTATATGTTTGATTTTAATTCTTTTCTATTTAAATAAAATGAAAAAGCAGTTAATTACCTCTGACCAAAATATAAATACAAATTTAGTGTTCCATTTAAAGTCGTTTTGCAAATTGAACAAGAAGATAAGTGAAATGGTTTAACTATTTTCACACCTTCCTATACTCTCTGTGCTAAATGTAATTTGAAAAAATATGTTACAACCGATTATATATTAAAAAAATGAGGATACTATATTTTTAAGTTTTTATATTTGTTTACACATAAAATTAAAATTATTATTTAGACTTTCGAGCTGTCTAAATTCTCCTCATTTTTACAGTTGATATGTCTTTCATAGTATATAAAAAAATGGAGAAAATTCTCCATTTTTTTATATACAATAATTAGGTGCACTAAAAAAATAAATATTACACTATTTTATATCAACAACTTGATTTGTAACCTTAACAATTACTTGAATAATTGTTGATGCTGCAAATACAAGTACAGCCCCCAATACCAATATTACTAATTGCTTTTTTATGTCTGCTTTAGCATCTGCAGAAGCAAACATATATCTCACACCTGCAAATACTATCGCTGCTACTGCTAAAATTTGTAAAATTAAAGTTACAGTACTCCAAATGTTTTTTGTAGTTTTTGAAAGTGAATCTGATGCCGTACCATTTGATATTTTATTAAAATCAGTACTAATCGGCTCATTACCAGCAAAAACAAAGTTAGACGAAATCAGCATAACAGCTAACATCAAAACAGGTAGCACTCTTAAAAATATTTTTTTAGACTTTTTCATAATTTCCTCCTTATGTTCTCATACATAAATTAATTATATCAATAAATAAAAAAAATGCAATACTTTTTTTTAATTTTATAAAATTTTTTATACATTTCTAGACATATTCCATATTTTATGGTATAAACTAGTTATATTATTGTGGAGGAAACCAATGAAAAAAAAGAAAATTTATATATATATTATTTTTGTTATTATATTATTTTTATTTATTTTAGGAATAGCACCTTTATATTTCCAAAACGACACACTATTTGATATATCGCTTGGAAATAAATATGTAAATGACGGATTGAAAACAAGTGATACATTCTCTATACATGAAAATCTGGAATATACACCTCAACATTTTATGGTAAATATTATCACGTATTTAATATATAATTTTTCTGGATTTTTTGGATTATACATCTGGTGTATTATTCTTACATGTATACTTTCTTTTTTATTTTATGTTGCAAACAAATTATTTGTAAAGAATAAATTAATTTCATATTTATTTGTATTTGCAGAACTTTCAATATTAACACCATTTATATCAATAAGAGCTCAAATGTATAGTTATATATTCTTTTTACTAGAACTAATATTTATTGAAAAATTTTTAAGAAGCAAACAATATAAATACTTAATCCCACTTAGTATATTACCATTATTTATAATAAACTTTCATGCTGGTACTATTTATTTTTACTTTATTATAATTTTTGTATATTTACTTAACTACATTAAAATAAAAACAAGTAAAATTGAGTATAACAAAGATTATGTAACAAATTTGAAATATTTATTAATTCCAATAATATTTGGAATCTTATTTACATTTGTAAATCCATTTGGATATAATCAAATTTTGTACTGTGTTAAAACTTTAAGTAATTCTTTTATTAACACATATATATCAGAATTTCAACCTATTAGTATAAAAAACACATGCGGCGAATTTTTCTATATATATTTACTTTTAATAGTAGTTTCTATACTTTATACTAAAAAGAAAATAACGCTAGAAAGATTATTTCTTTTACTTGGAACATCTTTTATGACATTAATGACACTAAGACATTTTTCTTTATTTGTAATATTTACAGTTCCTTGTTTGGAGTATATAGAAGAACTAGTAATAAAATTTAAAAATTTGTTATATAAAGGTATTACTAAAAAAGGTGTAAAAGTATTAAGAATTACAATTATAGCAATGTATTTATTAATAGCTATATGTTTTTCATTCAAAAATAGTTTTAGTAATAACAGAGCTGGATATCTTCCTAAGTCAGTATATCCAATAGATTCTGTAAATTATATAAAGGAAAATATTGGAAATAATTCTAGAATATTTAACGAATACACTTATGGTAGTTTATTAATGTTTAATGATATAAAATGCTTCATAGATTCAAGATGTGATCTTTATACTAAAGAGTATAATAAGGACTGTACTGTTGCTGAAGACTATATAAATGCTATTAACTGTACAGGAAATTATGAAGAAATTCTTAGTAAATATAATATTGAATATTTGTTAATTTCAAAAGATTCTGCTTTAGCAAAAAATATCTTTAACAATTCAAAATGCGAAAAAATATTTGAAGATAAAATATCATATGTTATTAAAGTTAATCATTAAATATATATTTTCATGGAAAATATTACCAATTACCATATAAAATTTATAGAGAATATAAAAAGAATTCAATTTAAAATAATATCATAAAGAGTTGAATTATTCACGTTTTTCAGCTCTTTTTTTGAACTTTTTTTACAGCCCCCTTTTATTTCTTTTGTTCGGAGTAATCATAGTAAAATCTCTGAAACATATGATATAACTTAATTTCAAAATTCATTTTCAAGTAAATAGATGTTTTAATAAAAATTCTTCTTGCAAATTAATATAAATATAATTTTTTCGAAATGTTAATTAAAATTGTATGAAGATTAAAAAAAAAGAATAAAATAACATTAGTACTTCCCAAAAATAAAAATAATTGATTTTTGGGAAATAAAATGCTATAATACTATTGAGGTGAAAAAATGTGAAATTAATAAAAAGAAATTACTTAAATACTTTGATAAATGTAATGGGGACACCAGATATAAAAGTTATTACAGGGGTTAGAAGAAGTGGAAAATCTAAACTTTTAGAAGTATTTAAAGAATATATAAAAAACAATGTTGAAAATTACAATATAATAGATATAAATTATAACTCTTTAGATTTCGAAAATATTAAAGAATATCATAAACTAAATGATTTTGTTAAAGAAAGATATGTAAAAGGAATGAAAAATTTTCTTTTAATAGATGAAGTACAAATGTGTGAAGGATTTGAAAAAACAATAAATAGTCTTCACACAGAAGAAAAATATGATATTTATATAACTGGTTCAAATGCTTTTTTATTAAGTAGTGATTTAGCGACACTGTTTACTGGAAGAACATTTGAAATAGAAGTTTACCCCTTCTCATTTAAAGAATATATAGAATATTTTAAATATGAGGATATAGATGAAGCATTTAAAAAGTATGTTTTAGAAGGTGGAATGTCAGGTTCATATTTATATAATTCAATAGATAAAAAATATGACTATCTAAATAATGTATATAACACATTAATAGTTAGAGATATTTTTGAAAGAAATAATATTAAAGATCCTAAATTAATGAGTTCACTAAATGACTTTCTTATGGATAATATATCTAACAGAACTTCACTTAGAAATATTTCTAATTCTTTAAACTCAAGTGAATCAAACCTTGAAACTAACCACAAAACTATTGGAAATTACATTCTGTACTTATGTGAATCTTTTGCTTTCTACAAAATATGTAGATATGATATAAAAGGGAAAAAATATTTAAATAGTGATGAAAAATACTATTTATCTGATCATGCTTTTAAATATGCACGTTTAGGTACAAAAAATATGGATTATGGAAGAACATACGAAAATATAGTTGCAATCGAGTTGTTAAGAAGAGGATATGAAGTATATACTGGTGTATTATACAATAAGGAAGTAGATTTTGTGGTTACAAAACAAAATGAAAAAATCTATATTCAAGTATCTGATAATTTAGATAATGAAGAAACTTTAAAAAGAGAAACCGAACCATTATTACAAATAAAAGATGCTTATCCTAAGGTAATAATAGCAAGAACAAAACATGATGATTATCAATATGAAGGAATACAGATATATGATATAGCAAATTGGCTTACAAAATAAATGGTAGCTGCAAAAAAAGTCCAATAAAAAATTTACTAAAATTATTATAATTTTTTTCTTAAATCAGAAAAACAGCAGGTATGACATTAGTCATATCTGCTTTATGTAAAATATTGCTCTATGCACACTTTTCAATACTCTTTTTACATAGCAACTGTTATTATTTGTATATTTTTGTCGAACACTTTTTCTTTACATTCAAATAAAAATATTATATAATTAATTCATATTTATTAGGAGTGATGTTTTGCTTAAAAAATTTTATATTTCATTCATAATTTTTTTATCTATATTTAGTGTATTTTTTTCAAATTTATCTGATAGTAAATCAACTACATTAGATAATAACGATACAAGCCTATATTTTCCAATTAATTCAAAAAACTTTTCATCATATTATGGATATAGAGATTTAAACGGAAAAAGTAATTTTCATGACGGAGTTGATATTCCAGCATCTCCAGGAACAAAGATATATTCTTGTAACAATGGCGTAATAATTAATTCATGTTTCTTAAAAGGATATGGTAATTGCGTTATTATACTACATGACGATGGCAAAAAATCATTATATGGTCATCTATCAGAAAACTATATAGTGTCAAACGGAATGTACGTAAAAAAAGGAGAAAATATAGGATATGTAGGACCAAAATATTTATCTGATGGAAAACTAAACGGATATACAACAGGCCCACACTTACATTTTACAATTTTTCTTCAAAATGGAAAAACAACAAATCCACTTGAATTTTCATATCAAGAAAAAGAGTAAGACTCGCTATAAATCTTACCCTTTAATTATTATTATTTACTCTCATCTACTTCTTCATTTTTATTATTTTCTTCTTCATCTATAACTGAAAACTTAGATACAGAAAGTTCATATGCAACTTTTTCTTCAACAGTTCCATCAGCCTGTTTTTTTTCATATTTTCTTGACTGAATTCTGCCGCTTAATTTAACCATTGCTCCAGTTTCTATATTTTCACAAAATTTAGCATTTCTTCCCCAAAGAATACATGGAATGTAATCAGATTTTTTGTATGTTCTATTTACTGCTATAAGTAAGTCTGTTATTTCTCTTCCAAGAGGAGTTTTTCTATATATAGGTGGTTTGCATATATACCCTATAAATGTAGCATCATTTAAAGTAATCATACTTTCATCGTCTATTTTCTCAATCTCTTTTGTAAATATTGTAAGAACAAGCTTACTTTTACCATTTGATGTTGGTTCATTATATGATCTAAACTGTCCTGTTATATGAATTAAATCACCCACATTTAAACTGTCTAAATCAATTATTCTTTCAGAAATTATAACTGGCAATTTGTCAGAATAATTACTGAGTCTATTAGTTTCTATATAAAATTTATAAAATTTTTCATCGTAAACTTCATGACTAAATTCAATAGCTGAAGCTAACCTTCCACCTATTTTAACTATATTATTTTCTAACTCGTTTTCCATTCAAAAACTTCCTCCTTTGAAACTTATATATTACTATTCTTATGTATAAAGAAAAAAATAATTACTAATATACATGCATTATATCATAATATTTCATTTTTGTAAACACCTTATGTAAACATTTACATATATCTTTTATTATAAATAAAAATTATTCAAAACAAATGTAATATTTTTGTAATATTTATCTTTTATCTGCAACTTCCCTTGTAAGTGCTGTCCAAGTATTGCAACCAACTATTCCATCAGCTTTTAATCCTTTGGATTTTTGGTAATTAATAACAGCATTTTTAGTATTTGTTCCAAATATGCCATCTATATTTCCCGCGTTATATCCTAAAAAATCTAAAGCATCTTGAAGTATTGCAACATAAACACCCTTACTTCCCTGTCTAATGGTTGGATATCCACCTCTTGCACAAGCAGGATTCTTAGCTCTTGTATCTATATGTACCCACGTAGGTGTTAAACTTTCTGGTTCAACATATGTATATAATTTGTAATTTGTTGCAAGTTTTCTTAATTTTGTTCTCTCTTCATTATTAAGTTTTTGACCAACATCAAGTGCAACGCCAGCATAATGTTGACTCATTGCAGAATGTCCACCCTCTCTTATCCTCTTAAATCCATAACCAACGGGTATTGGTTTTCCATATAACTCTCTTAACTTATTAAAAGCTTCCATTGTTCTCCTATCTGTCCATAAGACATCAGAATTCGAAGAGCCCTTAAATTCTTTTACAGTTAAATACCTATCTTTTGAATATGGCATTGGTTCATTCAATTCTCTATAATATGTTTCCATCCTATTTGTTGTAGGATTATATACTAAAATTTTCATACTTATTTCCTCCTCGTAATATTATATGAAATTTTACTTTAAGGGTTAGAAAAAAATAATAACTACAACAATTTATAATTGTAGTTAAACTAAATAATTTTTTATTTGACATATTTATACTTTTTCTATATAATATATAACAATAAAAGGACGTGATATTATGCAGTTTAATACTATATTTATGTATCTTTTTATATATAGCGTTATAGGTTGGATATGTGAAGTAATCTTTTGTAGAATAGTACATGGAAAGTGGACAAACAGAGGATTTCTCTCTGGTCCATATTGCCCTATTTATGGATTTGGTGCTTTATTTATATTGCTATTACTAAAACCATTTACATCAAACCCAATTTTAATATTTGTTTTATCAGTTTTAATAACTACCACTCTTGAATATATAACAAGCTTTGCAATGGAAAAAATATTTAATGCAAAATGGTGGGATTACTCTAATGAACCTTTAAATATAAATGGTAGAGTTTGTATAGGTACAGCTATACCATTTGGAATTCTTGGAATTATTTTAGTTTATTTTGTACATCCATATATAACTATAGCAATACGTTTAATTCCAGATTTTTTAGCAAACTATATCATAGGTGGTCTAGTTTCATTAGTTCTTTTAGATATTGTAACTACCCTAAGTACTTTATTTAATCTTAAAGATAAACTTGAAGAAGCAAAACTACTTGCAGAGAAAATATCAGAAGAGGGTAAAGATAAAGCCAAAAACAGTGAAGTTATAAAACAACTAGAGGAAGTTAAGAATTCAATTATAAATAAAACAAATTTCTTACATGATAGAATAATTGATGCATTTCCAAAACTTGAATTTAAAAAATACAAAATACAATTTGGCGAACTAAAAGAAGGAATTACTAAAAAGAAACAAAATAAGAAAGATAAAAATAAAAAAAGTAAATAATATATTTTAATAGGTTAAATCTAGTTTTAACCTATTTTTTCATATATTTTTTTCTTTATTCACCTATCTATCTGCTAATTCATATATTATTATATGAGAATTAATTCTCTAAAATATAAAGGAGGAAATTTTTAATGAATAATTACGGAAATTGTTCAAATGAATGTACAAATTCATCAAATTGTTGTCAATACAATTCGCCTTGTGCGTGTTGTAAACCCTGTTGCATATGTCCTAAAGGACCAACAGGGCCTCAAGGGCCAATTGGACCTACAGGACCTCAAGGTGTCCAAGGATTTCAAGGAATTCAAGGACCTACTGGTAATACTGGTGTAACTGGTCCAACCGGACCTACTGGAGTTACTGGATCTACTGGTGTTACTGGGCCTACTGGAACAACTGGGCCTACCGGAGATACTGGACCTACTGGTGTAACTGGTCCAACCGGACCTACCGGAGTTACTGGACCTACTGGACCTACTGGGCCTACTGGACCTACTGGACCTACTGGACCTACCGGACCTACTGGGCCTACCGGACCTACTGGAGCTACTGGACCTACTGGACCTACTGGGGTTGCCGGCCTCGCTGGAAGAGATGGCCTTGACGGTAAAAGTGTAAATATTCTAGGAAGCTATCCAACTTATGATGATCTTATTGCTGAAAATTCTGTTGGAAATATAAATGAATCTTATTTGGTTGATGGTGATCTATACGTTTGGTCCGATACAGAAAACAAATGGGTAAACGTAGGAAAAGTACAAGGACCAAAAGGCGACAAGGGTGATAAAGGTGACAGTGGTCTAGAATCTATACGAGCTGCTTATCTTGTAACATTTAATAATGGAACTACTTATGATGGATTAGCAGTAAATACAGGCGATAGACTTCCAATAGACAGAAAAGAACTTGATTCTTCAAATCTCATAACTCTTGATTCAAATGAAGAAACAATAAAATTTAATGAAATTGGATACTACAAAATTAGTTTTATAGTTTCATCAAGAGTTTTAGAAACTGATCCTGGATTTAATCCTAAAAACGACTTTATTTCAATTGGATTTAGACTAACAAATACAGACAATATATATGTTGGAGGCAGTAAATGGGTATATAATGACGAATATATAACAATTTCTTCTCAAGGTATAATATCCGTTGAAAATACAGATAATATATATGAACTTGTAAATGTGGGAAATCAGACAATATTTTTAAATACACCTGATTTAAATGATATAGAATCAAATTCTTACTTTACTAATGCTTTGGTTAACATTGTTATTGAATATTTAGGAAAATAGTTATAAAAGGAAACTAAGGTGGCATAGAGTTCTATACCACCTTAACTTTAACCTTTTTTATGCCTATGATTTGCAATCATTTTTCTTTTTCGAAGTGTTGTTGTATAAGAATGTTCAAATTCATCAAGATATTTCATTGCTTCTTCAAAATTGCTATTTTCAGTATATATTTCAATTTCATCTTCATCTGGATCAAAATACCAACAAACCAGTTTATTAGTATTTTTTGTCAAAAATTTACACATATCCTTTGCCTTTTGAAGACATAACGGTCTTATTCTCCGTAATAATCTCAAATCATTTTGAACGTTTAAAATCTCATACTCATTATTTTTATAGTCATCCATATTAAAGCCTCCTGTATTTAATTATAAATATTTAAATATAAATTTTATGCTTTTTATTATACCATTATTTGTTTTCAAAGTCAATGTATTACTGTACATTATTTTACATAAACTAAAAATTGTATATTTGTCAATGATGTGAAACAAAATGATATAAAAATAAAATTCAACCAT
>ENA-ORSB01000167-ORSB01000167.1-human-gut-metagenome-genome-assembly--contig:-NODE-167-length-75022-cov-12.242240_pt1 | contig 75022 bp, 125 predicted proteins | sample MGYA00242180_ERZ509144 | MGnify/ENA primary metagenome ERZ509144 (study PRJEB26280, sample SAMEA2338661) | human gut metagenome | biome: human gut; feature: human-associated habitat; material: faeces...
AAAATTTAATATAATTTTATATTTTTTAAAATAATCTATGATACCTTTAGCAACAGATTCAGACGGTGTATCTATTTGCCAACTTGAATGTCCTGTTGTTCTATATATGCTGCCATTACCATCAAAGTATCCTCGGATATAAGAAATTAAAAATTCTTGGTCAAGTTTATCTGGAAAAAGAAATTTAGAGCTATATGTTTTTTTAGGAACAATATTATAAATTGATAAGTCATCCTTTATTTTTTTACTATAGAAATAAAGCTGAGATGTTGTTAAAATTTTATCATTCTTTTTTCTTGAATAGTCCATAACATCTCGTTCATTTTGAAGTATTTTATTCACTTCTTCTAACAGTTTTCTATCAATATTTTTTAATTCAATTTTTATCATATTATCTTTTGACGAAATCATTCCATCTGCCGCGATTAATCCCATAATATATGCCATATTATGATTTTGATTATGAATATCAAAAAAATTTTCATTTATTTTATATCTAGTTTTACAAGATTCTTGATGAGTTCTTAGTTGAACTCCATTCTCTATTAATATTTTTTTAATTGAATTGTCAGAATGTTTATATTTTTTTGATAGAGTTCTAATGCCGTCCCAATTAACTAAATAATCATATTTAATATTCTCTAATTCTTCTTCTGTATACTTTAGCCTACCCACTTTGAGCCGACCTCCTATAATGTTTAATAATTTTATGCGTTGCGCGTGTCTATTGTTTTAATAATAAACTTCCGCTCGGATTAGCATCTCAGCCTTCCCGTTTTTACTATCTTTTCTATAAAAATTACTTTTTATAGCGGCAGTGTTCTACCGAATGCAGCTACATCTTTAATGGTTTCTACTCCATGTTCTTGACAAAGCCACTTTTCACAAAGTTTATAAGCTTCATCGACTGTGTCGATTGCTAGAGAATAAAATTTGTCTTTTAGTGCTTCTTCTCTAATTAGCTGATTACAAAGTTGCTTCCATTCTCGCCAAGTTTTAATAGGAACTACATATGTATTATTTAATCCATTAGAACCCGGCTCAAACGAAAGAATTAAAGCTTTCTTAAATTTTGATGCTAAGGTGGTCTTCCCACAACCCGGGGCACCGTAAATAAGAGCAAATTTACCTCGAATATCTCTACTAATTTTTTGTGGTTCAAGTTCAAGCAAATTAATCATTTAGTGATTCCTCCTTTCATTTTAATTTAATTTTAACTTAAAATGAAAATGGCTTAAAAGCCAAAATCACTAGCAGAAGGCTTCTTAGCCGTCGGCTTAGTTTTAGCCTTTGCTGCATCTTCAATTTCCTTAATTCTTGCTTGACGTTCACCAAGTGCTACCTTTACCTGTCCAGAATCATAAGACTTATCTTCATCTAGTGGGAATGAGCCTCCAGTAATAATTAATTCATTCTTAGAAACAGTATGACGTTCAATGACTGGAGCGCCAAATGCCTGCTCCACTTTCTTCTCTTCAACTTTATAAGTCATATTGATTGCGCCCGTTAGGCTCACTGTATCTTGTTCGTGCCAATTCTGTTCTACGAAATTAGCCGCATTACCCGCTTCCGCAATAAGTTCAATTACATTAGCTTTACCACGATAACCTACAACAATAAGCTTAACCTTAATCCTACCAGTTTCTTCATCGTCTTTATATTCTGGCTTAATAGAACCAACGACACCAGTTAGCGTGAATGTTGCTTCATCTGGTAGATTCCGTCTATCTTCATTAGGAAAATTGCAGTCAATTTGGAAAATACCATCAATAAGCTTGCCCGCACGGTTCACATAAATATTCTCATTAATATTACAAGTTCTGCCGCTAAACATAACTCTCGTTGGCGCACAATCCTCTGCAGCTGCTTCAGAAACAAAATTCTTCATTGCGAGAATGTTATCATAAGCCTTATTATCAGTTCCATCTGCCTTCTTTCTCATTGAAAAAGACCGGATAGGAATAATATTCTCTGTCATAACACCATTAATTTCTTGGTCAACACCAACTCTTGCAGTTGCTGTAATATACTTTCTACCATCGGTTGTTTCTTTTTCTTCAACATCAAGTTCCTTTAGAACACCAATAACAGTAACTTCATTAACACTTTGTACCTTTTCAATATCTAGCATAAATAAATTCCTCCGATAGTTAAAATTTTTAATTAATTTTAGTATTAAAAAATGACTTGTTAATAACAAGTCATTTCTTTTTTCAATTTAATTCAATTCAATTATTCAGTAGCTGCATCTGGGTCAAATGCTAGGCCATCTGGAGTTAGAGAAAAATACTTAACCTTCTTTTCCTTACCCTCATCATCAACAACAGTTTCGGTAATCCATTCCGCGCGGCCCTTACGTGCTAGACCAGATACAGTACCAACTACTGCGCCAACCTTTTCAAAACCAAGTGCTGCCTGAACGTCCTTAGCGGTAAACTTTGCACCGGAACCTGCTTCCTGTAGATAAGATAGAACCTTCTTTGCGTTATCTGTCATAATAAAATCACTCCTGTAAAAATTTAAAATTAAAATATATTTAAATAGCAGGTCTTTGCTATTTATTACTTATTTATTATATCATATTTTTGAAATATAGTCAACATCTTTACTTTTCAAGAATCGCTGAGTCTATTTCATTTATTAATTCGATTGCTTTTTGAGCACTTTTAATTTGCTCTTCTAAGCAGCCTTTTGAACAAAGAAAAGCTAAACGAATATAATTAACTTCCATTAATGATAACTCTTCATCATCTATTAATTTTCGTCTTACCCTTTCATAAATCTTTTCTTCGTCAATTAAAGATAAAATAAATTTTTTAGCTTTTTCATCTTTAATATCTTTTTTCTTTTCAGTTATTTCATCTGTAAGATAATACATTTTATCTAAATAACCATTTATCGCGGCTAAAGCCGCACTTTTATTCTTAACAATAATTTCTCGTTTCTTTTCTAAACTCAAAACCATTCCTCCTTTGAATCTATAAGTATTATATCATAGATTATAATTAAAGTCAACTAATCAACATATCTTGGATTTGTTCATTTTCTTCCAGATTCATTGATTTTGTTCCAGCCGCATCTCTACTTAAAAGAGAGATTTCAGAAGAATTAATTTTAATTACTCTTCCTTTTGTATTAATAATTATACCACGATCTGTATTGATAGTCAACATTTTAACTGTCATATCGTCATCATCAAGCTTTTGAATCTTTTTGCCTTTGGTGCCGCGAGTAGCAACACCAATATCAGATAAATTCATTTTCTTAATATAGCCTTTTTTAGATACTGCAATTAAAAACTTATCTTGATTTTCAATAATTTGTGAATCAATTACTTGCGCGCCATCATTGAGTTTAATTCCTTTAATTCCTGCCGCGGCGCGTCCAATTGGAGAAATATTTTCTGTTTCAATTATAATACAATTACCATCAGAAGTCAAAAAACCTACTTTTTCATTATCAATAGGATAAACATTTAAAACTTCATCGTCATCTTTAAGATTAATAGCTTTTAAAGACTTGCCTCTTTTCTTCTGATATTCAGAAGTTTTTGTTTTCTTAATTATACCATTTTTAGTGACAAAAATCAAGTATTTAGCTTTTTCTTTTCTCTCCATTGTTGTTAAAGTAGTAATATACTCGTTATCTTCTAATTCAAATAGCTGACTACAATTAATTTTAGCATTAATTGGCAATTCACTAGTATAGGTAGAATACATTTTTCCTGTATTAGTAAAGGCTAGTAATTCACTTAAATTATTATCATTAATAGTTTGAACAATAACTTCATTTTTACCTAGTTTAACTTTTGAACCCTTTCTCCCACGGCGAGTAGTTATAAGAGTAGTAGATTCCTGAGTATAGATATTGTTGTGATTTGTATAATAGATTAATAATTCTTTCTCTTCAATAGGTTCAGCATCTTCTTCTTCAGAAGAAAAATCAAGATTAATATTCTTTGTCTTTCTTGTATCTCCGTATTTTTTAGAGATATTTGAAATATCCTTTATCATTTCTTGTTTAATTTTTTCTTCAGAAGATAAAATCTCTTTAATTTCATTAGACTTCTCAATTTTTTCATTCTTTTCCTTTTCAAGCTTTTCAATTTCAAGATGTGTTAAATTTGAAAGCTTCATTTTTAATATAGCATCCGATTGAATTTCACTAAGATTATAATTATTCATTAGCTTATTCTTTGCAATAGAAGAATCCGTGGAACTACGAATATCTTTAACTACGTTTTCTATATTATTAAAAGCAATAATAAGACCTTCTAAAATATGGAGTCTATCTAACAGCTTTTTTAAATCAAATTGATAAGATTTTACAATAATGTCTTTTAATTGGCATAAATATGTTTCTAATTGCTCTTTCCAAGTATATAACTTAGGTTTTACTCCATTTTCTAGCATATTCATATTTATTGAATAACTATTCTGGAGAGGAGTATGTTTATACAGAAGTTTAACAATTTTATTTGCATTTGCACCTTTATTTAATTTAATAAAAATCTTTGGCCCATCAAAATCAGTACCATCAATTACAGAAGATACACCTGTTAAGGTACCATCTTCAATTATTTTACTAATTGTAGAAACAACATTTCCAGTAAATGTCATATATGGCATTTCATATACAATTAATTCATTTTCATCTGAATTATATTCGATAGAAGCTCTTATCAAGGCCGCCTTTCCGCTTCCATTCTTTAAGCTCTCTTTTACAGCATCCTCGTTTACAATAGTACCACCACTAGGAAAATCAATTGGGCAATATATTTCTTCAAAACTTGCGCTTGGCTTATTAATTAAAGTTATTGCAGCATTGCAAACATCTATTAAATTATGCGGCGGTACGGAACTTGCACATGCAACTCCAATACCAAAACTTCCATTTACTAAAGCAAAAGGAAACTTACTAGGTAAATAAGTGGGATATTTTTCTTCGTTAGTATAGTTCATTTTCCATTTATCTACAGTATTTTTTTCTAGAAGATAAGTCATTTCATATGCAATATCATTACCTCGCATCTCCAAATAACGAGCCTGAGAATAGTCATCCCCCGCTAAATAAGATCCGTTATTGCCTTGAACTTCAATAACAGGATATCTCATAGAAAAATCTTGTGATAGTCTTACTGCTGTTCCTAAAATTGAAGCATCTCCATGTGGTGAGAATCTCATCGCTGCGCTAACAGTAGCAACAGCTTTTCTGCGTTTATTCTTAATAGTTAATTTATCCTTATATTGAGAATATAAGATAAAGCGTGCACCTGTCTTTAAACCATCTCTTGCATCTGGTAATGCTCTAGTTTGAATTACATAAGAAGCATATGGAGTATAAAAACCCTGTAACGCATCAGATACTTCCCAACTAGAACTGTAATATTGTATTTCTGGCATTATTAACCTCCTTAATCCTCTAAATTCTCAAAATCTACATTTTCAAAAACATATTTTTTTCTTTCTACAATATTGTCACCTAATAATATATCAAAATATTTATTTGCGGCAATAGCATCATTCATTGTAAATTGAACTAATCTGGGATTATTGGAACAAATGGTTTCTTTAAAATCAATAGGTGTTGATTCTCCTAAACCCTTTAGCCTTACTACATCACCCTTAGGTAACTTTGATAATTCTTCCTCGTTATACGCGTAATATCTATTTCCTCTTGTTTCAACTTTAAATAGTGGAGTTACACCCCAGTATACTTTACCCTGTTTAATAAGTTCTGGATAAAATCTATAAATGAAAGTTAAAATAAGACAATTAATAGCAAAGCCATCTTTATCCATATCCGCTACTAAAACAATTTTTCCATAACGTAACTTATTAATATTAAATTTTTCTCCAATTCCACAACCAAAAGCTATATGTAATTGTTTTACTTCTTCATTACTTGCAACTTTTTCTTCTTGATTTTTTAATGCATTAATCATTTTTCCTCTTAAATCAAAAACAGCAGTAGTATTAGAATTTCTCGCTTTAACGATTGCGCCTTTAGCGCTCTTTCCTTCTACTAAAAAAAGCATAGAGTCTTTATCATGTTTTCTACAATCAACTAATTTTTCAGCTAAAATAATTTTCTTTTTTGCTTCTCTATCAATTTCTCTATTTTGATTAAGTATTGCTTCCCTTGCTTTATCTGCCGCTTTTTCCGCTCGTTGAATTTTAGTTAGCATATCAACGATAGTCTTAAAATCTTGGCTATGAGAAAATTCTTCTAATCCTTTCTTAAAAGCTTGTGAAGCTAAAGTTCTTAAATTAGGATTATTGATTTTAGTTTTTGTTTGATTAGCAAATGACGGATTCGTTACTTTGCAATTAATTGCATAAACTAATCCTTTACGAATTAATTCTGAATCAAAATTCTTTCCGCTTAATTTTTTCATTGAATTTGTCAAAGCTGTTTTCGCACCAGTAATTGGAGAACCGCCTTCTGGGACATATAATCCATTTACAAAAACATAGGATGAGTCAGTTCCACCGGTCCACATAAAAGCAATTTCTAACTCATCTGTCTCATCATTAGCGGAACAAATAATAGGTTTTTTCATTAAGGGCTTTTTTGATTTCTCCTTAATAAAATCTGCAATACCTTCATTAGAATAATATTCTACAGATTCTCCTTGATATTTTTCTACAATAAAGTGAATTCCTTTATTTAGATAAGCAATATTTTTAACTTCTGCACAAATTTTGTCGAAAGAAAAACTTTCTTCCATATTTTTAAATACTTCTTTATCTGGAATAAAAGTTACTAAAGTTCCATCTGGTGTATCTACTTCACACTTATCTTCTTTATATGAAATTAAATTACCTTTTTCAAAATAAGCTTCTGCAAAGATATTATTTCTAACTGATGTTACTTTAAACATTTTCGAAGACATACATACTGCTGTACCTCCAATTCCGTTTAAGCCGCTGCTATTTTTATATGCTCCTTTGTCAAATTTTCCACCGGTATGTGCTTCTGTGTAGATGGCAACTAAAATATTCTTTCCATCTACAATTCCAAATGGAACTCCGCGCCCAAAATCTCTAATTTCAACTGAATTTGATTCTTCATTAACTCTAATAAATATTTTGTCGCCATATCCAGCAATAGCTTCGTCAGTAGAATTGTTAATTATTTCTTTAAAAGCTTGATATATACCATCCGTGGTATTACTGCCCAAGTACATTTCAATTCGACTTCTCATTGCTTCTCGTGTTTCAAGATGAGATATATTTTCAACGCCGTAATTATCTTGCATTTGATTCCCTCCTTCTATTTTATATATTAATTATATCATACCTAATAGAAAAAGTCAAGGCTATTTTAACCTTGACTTATCTTTGTTTATTCTAATCTACTTTTTCCAATATTAAAATATTCTGTATCAATTTCACAACCAATATACTGTCTGTTCAATTCTTTTGCTGCAAGTAAGTGACAACCAGAGCCAAAACAAGGATCAAAAATAATATCTCCTTCATTTGAATTATCTAAAATTAACTCTTTTATTAAATTAATATTTTTTTCCGTTGGATGTAATTTACTGCGGCCACAAGGATAGTTGAATACTGTTGATTTACAGTAAGCATTAAAAGTTGCCTTGGGCTTCCTAAACCAAATAGCATTTTCAATACCAGAAAGATAGATATATTTTCCATTCATAGGACTTGGATTGGTCTTGCTCCAAATTAATTGACGAGTAGTTCCCTTCTTTTTAAGAGAATATTCATTAAAAAAAGAAAATAATTCTGAAATTTGATTTGTTCCACAAAAAATTATAATAGTTCCTTTTGTAACTCGATAAATTTCATTAAGAAAATCTTTTAAATTAAAAGTAAGTATATCTGCTTTGCCTTTATTTAAAGTTCTCAAACCATTACTTTCTTTTGAGCAGCCGTCATAAGGAATATCTGTTATTGTTAAATTCACGCTGTCTTTATCCATCGTTTTCATAAATTCTATGCAATCAGTATTATATATCAAATTATTCACCTCTTATTCATCTTCTTCACTAATTACAACACATGATGTTGTACATATTTCACAAAGTAAACTTATTAAAAATATTACTATTTCGATTCCAACAATTATATCAAAAATCATTTTAACTTGTCACCTATTCAAATTTCTCAACAATTTCTCTCATATCATTATCTAAATAATTCCACATTTTATCTTCAATTTCTTTTGGAATCCCAAATAAAGGTTCTGCCATACTACCTACAATTGCGCATATAGTATCAGTATCGCCGCCAACATAAATAGACTTACGCATTGCATCCTCAAAGCTTGAACTATTTAGAAGTATAGAATAACATATGGGTATAGTTTCTTGACAAGTTTCGTTAAATTGAATTTTTTGAATTGGTGGTAAATCACCATATACAAATTCTATTCGGTCTTTAATTTCAGTAATATTAGTCTTATTATTGATTATTAGCCAAATAGTACTAACTACACTCATTGCAGCATTATAGCTTTCCTAATGATTGTGAGAAATCCACGTTGCTAACTAAGTCTAATCAATAGCTTTTTTAGAGCTATCTTTATAAAAATATGGAATAGAAGATATTCTCATTGCCGCACCATTTCCATAAGAATTATATGGCTTTGGTGGATTCTGTTGTAACCATTTATCAAAAGATGCTCCATAAGATAAATCTGGATATTTTCTACAAAAAGTCCATAAATTCCTAGCATAATCAACTACAGTAGGATACTTCTTTTCTAGCTAAGCTTTACATATTCCTAGTGTTGTTATTGTATCATCCGTAAAGAAATTATAAGGAGTAAAAAGTTCTAAACTATTTATATCTCCTTTATAATTGTCAAATTCATAAATAGAACCTATAATATCACCTATTATTGCGCCTTTAATGAAAATCACCTCGATTCTCTAAGATTTTTAATCTTTTACATTCACCGAAATCTCCAATTTCTTTCAAATATTCTAAATATATTTTATAATCTTTCATATTTTTATAATATTCTTCTTCTGTCTTATAGTCGTTTTTCTTCGGCGGCTCATTAAATGATTTTATATTTTGAACATCATCCAATGAAGTAACCTCTATTTCATCCATAATAACCAAATAGAATATAGGATCCTCTTTATTTGTAGAAGATTCGTCAAAAGTTTTAAAATAATTATCTCTTTTAATTAAAAATGCTGCACTATATGCCATATCTTTATCTTCTTTACTTTTATCTCTTAAAATTGTCCTTTCGACTTCCCAACAGTTTTGATTTGTACTACCTCTTAAATCAAGAGTTGGAGTAACATTACTTTGATTATACTCTCCATCAATAATATAGTCACAATAATCATAAAATCTACGGTCAATATCCAACACTTTATGACCAGTATATAGAATAATCTTAATTCGTGGCACTTCATCTTTAATCTTCTCACACAATTGTAAACAAACTTCTTTATTTTTATCCGCTGATGGTTGGCCGCCGCTTAAAACAAAATAATCAATATAAGGATTTTTTAAAGATTCAAGAATCTCTTTCTCTTCTTTTTCAGTAAATAGTCTCCCAAAATTATAGTCTTGTGCTTGTGGATTATGACATTTAGGACAGTTCATATCGCACCCACTAACAAATAAAGTAGTAGAAATGCCATGAGAATTTCCAGTGTCATAATATATAATATCAGCGTAATTCATTTTCTTTCTTCTCCTTTAACTTTGCTTCTGCCGCAAGTCTACGTTTTACTTTAAGTTCATCATAATATTCTTTCATACCATCACCGGCGCATCGTTCTAACCAAAGAATTTCTCTATGTGCTGGCTTTAGTCTAGCATCTTCATCAAAAAAGTCTTTCCAATCATCTGTTAAAAAGAAACTAATCTGATAAAGCATTTGCTTTAATTCATAAATTTTAATTGGATCAGTTTCAGTTTCAAGTTGTTTTGACCAACGCTCATTCGCGCGCTCAATAACAATTGGGATATTCTTATCAAAAACTTTATGACGATGGCCAAAAGGCTTAGTATCTCGTAGAATTTTATTCCAAAAACGAACACCAAATGGACTATTATAGTCATGGATTCGTTGGTTTTCTTTTACGAGGTTTTTAATTACATTCTTTTTTGTTCTCTTAACTGGTTTTCTTTCTTTTTTAACTTTCTTTTCTTCCATTTAAGATACCCTCCTTTTATTTCTTTATTTTATTATATCATAAAAAAAGGAGAAGTCAATAAACCTCTCCTTTATAGGTTATTAATTTAAATGCTTTACTCGATTATAAATGTCAGATGAACGTCCTGCATTTGGTGTGTAATTGGAGATATAGCCACAAATTCTATATGAAACTAAAAGCTTTTCTGGATTATCTTCTCCACATCTTGGACATTCCCACCTTACTAATCCTTTTTCGTCTAGTTTCTTCTTAAAATCGTAACCTTTAAAACCACATGTTTTACATTGAGAAATTTCACTATTAGTTTCACCATATAAACAATTTTCACCAATACATTCTATTATTTCAAGCATTGCGCCAAGATTATTAGAAAGATTAGGGATTTCTACATAACTAATTGAACCCGAAGTAGTTTTATCACTAAATTGCGCTTCATCAATTAATTTTGTAAAAGCATCTACTTTATCTGAAACATGATGATGATAAGAATTAGTAATATAATTATGTTGAGTTCCATCTCCGATTTGTCCGAAATCTCTAATACAAGCATTTGCAAATTTTTCTACGCCAGTTTCCATCATTACTACCCTCGGTTTCCCGATATTTATTAGGGGATTAGACTATATCTTCATCTTAATTTTAAGATGTCCTCCATTTGGGTTTTTGAAATTATCTCACCTACATTTCACTCATATTGAGTCTACTCAGCTATTATTATAAATAGCTTTTCCCTAGTCGTTAGACATTTAGATTTACTTAATATTATCATATCTAAAATAATAACCACATCTAGTTTTTCCTTTTATTTGTCCTGTACAATGACGTGTTATAGTAGATTTTGATATTTGGTATTTTTTTGAACATAAACAAATAGAACCAACTCTATCTATTTCATTCATTGCTATATCATAAACAATAACTGGTTTAGATTGACTATCTTCGTATCCCCAAGCTTGTTCCATTAAACCATCTTGTATAGCCTTCCTAGTATTTTCTTTATAAGTAGTCCAATATAAATTTTCTACTTTATTGTCTGTTTTAATATTATTTTTATGTCCTACGATTGGCAGATTATTTGGATTAGGAATAAAATGAATAGCAACTAATCTATTAATTCTTCTTGTTATTTCATTACCATTTTTATCTATAATGCTTATATGATTATAGCCTCTATGATTTATAGAAGGAGACATTTTGAGAAAACGTCCTTTTTTCTTCTCTGAATAAACATTACCCATATCAGAGATATAATATGAATTTGTACCATTTATTAGTTTAATTTTTTCATGTATATCTTCTCTTTTTAAGATTTTAGACATATTTTCACCTCCATTTTTAGTTTTTATTAAGTAAATCATTTAGTACGGTATTACCACTATCCTTTCTAAGGACTTAGGCTCTCTTATCAGCATATTTAATATTTTGCTATGACCGTTTAGAAGGAATCGCAATAACAATCACTCATTATTGCCCCATGACTCTAGGAGTACCATACAAGCCTGCCGCCAGACCTGTTTTTTCTCTTAATTCGTCATTTTTGTTATTTAGATAATCAAGAATCTTATGTGCTAATTTGTTTCCTTTATCATGGAATTGATCTTCACCAGTTATATAATATACAGCTTCTCTTAGTCCCGCATACCCTAATGAAATTGAAAAATATCCAGAATATACATATTTTTCAAGAGTTTCTTCTGGCTGCAATCTTAAATATCCACCATACATTAAAGCAAGTGGATTCTCTTTCGCTTTAATTTTTGCAATATGGTTTGCACGCCAAAGCATATCTCGTTGTGCAATTTCCATGTAATGGTCAAGATTTTTAAATAAAATTTCTTCTGAATGCTTCTTATTATTTTCCATAGCAATATAAGGAAGATTTAGAGTTTGTACTCCCATATTAGCTCTTCCAAATGTAATGTAATTTCCATTCTCATCTTGATAGGGGTTTAACAAACTCCTGCATCCCATTGGAAAAGTTAAAACGCCCTTTAGCTCTTTATGTTTCTTCATTCCTAAATAATCTGGTACTAATCTTGAAGCGCTACATTTTGCACTTAACTTAGTAATATCATAATATTTTCCACCTTTCATTGTATCTTCATCAAGTACATATAGTATTTTGGGAAAATTAGGATTAGAATAAGTACCATCTTCTTGCCGCATTCCTTCCAGTCTTTGTCTTATCAATTCTTTATAAACCATAATTAAATCATCAGAATATCTTGGATCTTCACTTAACCAACAACCTACACTTAAAAATGCTGCCTGTCCTGTTCCAGAACAAAGAGTGTTAGTTTGATAAAGGAAAGTTTGCATTCCATCTCTAATCTCTTTTTGAAGTCTTTCTTCTACAATTTTTTCTCTTACTACTTCATAATTAAAGTCAGAACTATCAGAAGTATTATCTAATACTAAGCTTAATTCATCATCTACTTCTTTTCTAATCTTTTGTCTACTTATATCGACAAACTTTGCTAGATGTAACAAATTAATAGTAATGCCGCCATATTGAGAACTTGTCGCCATAGTAAGTGCTTGGCTGGCAACGGTACAAGCCGTTCTAAAACTTTTAGGAGTTTCTATATAAGTAGAATTAATTGAGCATCCCTTAAACATACTTTCAAGATTCCAAAGACAGCAATTATGAGAAAAATAATTATTAATATTGTACCAATGTGTTTCTGTTTCTATATCATAGACAAAACAATCCTCATAATAGGTATTTATTGAAATTATCTCGCATGGATTATTATATCTGCTTATTGTATTATAACATTCAGCATCTATAGATTTTATAGTTGAAAGATTTTTATATAGTTTCATCTTTTCGGTATTTTTTGAAATTTTAACGATATAACTATCAAAATTTCTTGTTCCTGTTCTATTACTATTTCCAAAATGATATTTTGAGCCAGCTTTATCTTTTAAACATAAGGTTGGAGTATAGCCTAAAGATTGTAACATTAAAACTATTTGTTCACAATAGGCTCTACATGCGCTTGTTAGGCTAATATTTTGAGGAGTAATGCTACCATCACTATCAATTGAAGCACTGAGATAGCTATATTTAATTGAACTATTACCATACATAATAAAGTTTGGAATTTTTAAATTACCACTGCCTAGCATTTTTCCTCCTGCATAATCCTTAAAAATTTTACTAGTAATCTTATCTCCACATTGAATGCGAACACAAGGAGATGTACTTCCAACAGACGGGTAATTTTTATTTAACTTACGTCCAAAAACTTCTTCAAAACACTCTAAATAATCATTAAGCATTTCTTCATTGGTATTAGTAAAAGTAACATGATATATTCCTCTTTCATTATTTCTATATACACTACCATCACTATAAATATAGCCATATAATTTTGCTAATTGTGGGGAATATGGAATTAAAAATGGATATTTATGTTTTGAACCACAACTATTAATTAGTAATTTATTTAAAACTTCATGCGGTACTGGGAATTTATTAATTATTTCAATTAAAAATTCTAGCTTTATTGAAGTTATTGTTCCCTTGATAGGTATTTTTTTAATCTTTTTAATATAATAATTTAAAGTAAAATTATACTTATATTTTAAATAATTGCTAAGAATACTAATATTGCTTACACGAATATCAATATCTTCATCATTTATTTGATTCCAGTCAATAAAAGATTCTTTGACTTTCTCATAAGTTAAAAGCTTATTATCATCGAAACTTAATAAACTATCTCCTTTTTTAATTTCAGAAGCATTTAATAAAAGTTCTTTTCCATTTCTTAATATTGGAAGTCTATGTCCACCAGTTAAGTTTAATGGCAAACCATTTCTTACATTAATTTGATATAGAACTTCATCAGGTTCTAGCTTTCTTCTATTAATTCTTTTTATTTTAGTCCAACCATCTCTTGCAAGAATTTGATAACCTCCATCTTCAATATTAACTAAACAATCTTTATCTGAATTTTCAAATAATTTAAAGAAATCTTCAATAGTAGTCTTTTGACAATAATCTTTTTTATCAGTCTTTCTTACATCAATCCATACATCTCCCTTAGTACAGTTCAAAAGGCTTCTAGCACTATATGCACTATCGTGAAAATATACAACTGAACGCTCATGAGCTTCCCAACAGTCTTTTGGCAATAATTTTTTCATCATTTCCTTACTTGGGATTTCTGCCAAATAGGCATTTTTAATATGTACAAGATTAGGATTTTTGTTTCCATTCTCGTATTTAATATCGTCATTTACATAAAGAACCTTCTCAATTTCTGTTGGATTTTCTTTTGCACGTTCTTTATCCATTTTATAACTTGAATATTCTCTAGCAATATCCGGCGCATCACTATAAAGAACGCTCATTACAATATTTTCGATTTCTTTAACTTCAATCTGATTATCTCTACTTTTATCCATAATTAATCTACAAATTTTATTAGTTAAAGAATCAATCAAATCAAAATTTGGATAAGAAATTTGATTCGCTGCTTGAATAATAGCATTTCTAATACGATTAGAATTGAATTCTTCGCCCTCGCCGTGTTTCATAACAGTAATCATTAAATTACCTCCTTCTATTTATTCATACTTATATTATAATATAAATAGGTAAAAAAGTCAAGAGAATTAATCTCTTGACCTTAATCTTATTTTATTTTCCAATTGTGCATTATATCAAATAGTTCAACAATATAACTATTGCCACCAAGCTTAATATAATTTTCATATAAAGAACATAAATCCTTTTTTATATGGAGCGGCATTTCCTATTTATCTTCATAAGTTTCATATATGTCTGTAATAGAATGTCTTAAACTTGCTAAAGTTCCATCTTTATTATCTGCAATTTTTGAATCAATATTCTTTAATAAATTTTTAATCTCCTTTTGAGAATCAAGTTCTGTTTCTTTTATTAAATTCTAAATCCATTTTTTTGGTTTTTTTGCTAATAAGGTTGCGCAACCAATTATTGTTACTATCGCGCCGCAAACTCCACTAATAGTTAATAATAATGAAATTATTTCTGTCATTTGTTTCCACCTCCATTATTGAAGTAGGAATAATGATGTTTTGATTTTACTATAAAATCCTTATTAGTCAATATATCTCTTATCGTTAATTCTTCTAATGCCCAATAAGGTATTCTAATTAAAGGTATTTTATTTAAAAGGCAAAAAGAATTCTTTTTTTCGTCCATAATAATTTCTTTTCTAAAACCTGCTTTTGTTTTATGAAAATATGGAATATATTCAAAATGCTATTGACCATCTACCTCTAAAAGAAAAAGAAATTTATTATTTCTATAAACAGCAAAATCAAATCTTAAAGGTTGTTTAAATCCTCTTAAATTATTAAAACTAATCTCTTTTTTATAAGAGAAACCATTAATAGATAAAATTCTTTCTATTTTCTTTTCTCCTTTAGAACTCATTAACCTCATCCCTTGTTGGCGGTTTACAACATTTTTTAGGTGGTATAAATACTGGATACGGCATTGGCATAAAACCTACCTTTCCGTTATTCGGATGATAACATGGAGTTTTTTTAGGTTCAATATGATATGTAGCTAAATAATAATAAGTATTATCATCTAATTTAATACCATCTGGATATTGTGCAACCATTCTTCTTAATCCATCTTCATATGATAGCCCACGTTTCCATTCATAAAATTGACAATTTAATTCAGCGGAAAAAGCGGTGACGTTAATAACATCTTTTTCTTTTGGCTCTTTTGCTTCTAAATCTTCTTTAAGAGTTGCTAAACCTAATTGAATATCATCATTGTGTTTACTATTTATTTTAAAGATTGCACCATAATATGGCTCTACCCCATCAGATATATTAAATAATTTTGTTTCTTCATTATATTTTGCTGAGAAAATAATATAGTAAGGATCAACAAAATAAACGAAATTAAAATTATTTGAATCTATATATTTTAATTTAAACAGTGTTGCTTTTGTATCTTTTTCACTTGTAATTTCTGTTGGTAGATATTCTTCTGGTTTCTCAACTAGAGTACCATCAAAATGAGGAAGATATGGAGCGCAGCAATTTATTTCATAATCGTCTTTTGGCTTCCCTACTATATTTTCAATTAATTGCGCCGTTTTAAGATAGTCAGAACGTATTGAACATACAGGAAATTTGGAACAAGTAAAGCATCTAACATGAATACTTTTATCTGGTGGTAATGGCTTATCAGATTTAATAGGTGTCATAAAATTCTTACAATCATACATTAACTATTCACCTCTTTAGATAAAATAAAAAGAGATAGAATCGCTTCTATCTCCTATCAAAATAATGTATTAATTTAATAAAAATTTTATAGTTTTTTAGTTTTACTTAATTTGGGAGAAATCACAGTCATCTTCTGTTTTATCATCTCTCCATTTTACAATTACGCCATGCCGCAAAGTGTAATGTCCAGTATTATCAACATCTTGAATTTCCATTGCATTTAATTCAGCAACTTTTCCGCGCCATTCTTCGGGCTTTGTAATAATTTCTTCTTTTAATCTATCTGGAATACCAGAAATATAACCAATAGAATATTCTTCTCCATTTTTCTTGACTGCAAATTCAATTGCGGAAGCCCAGCCCATAGCATAAATTTTTGTAACCGGCCCCACTGGTTCTCCATTAAGATAAGAATTAAATTGATTAGAAGTAAATCGCTCTCCAGTTTTAGTATTAACCCAATAATTCCATTCTTCAAGCGCTGTTTTTCCTTTATATTCCATTGTTGGTTTACGATAATTACCGGTTACATAAGCGTCAATAGTATCTTGAAGTTCCTTCTTTAGTTTAAGAGTTTTCCATGCTGTTCTCTTTCCGGGGCAATAAGGATAGTCTTGATGTGTGATAACAATGCCTTCCCGTCCCGCGGCAATAACAGAACCATATAAATCCCAAAGCGCTTCACCAGAGTAATAAACAGCTTCAGAACAATATTCTCCATAGTGAATAATCTTTTGATTAATTCTCTCTTTAAAGGATTTTTTTAACCAAGATTCTCCATTATAAGCAATAATATCAAAAACATAGTAATGTAATGGACTTTTCTTCTGCCGTTCTAGGCACTTGTCTTTTAAGCAATTGAGAATTGATGTAATTTTGCGACTACCTTCATTATTCGGCAGATAAATTTCTCCTAACAAAACTGTTCCATTTGGAAGATAAGATAATTCCTTAGTAATCTGTGGAATCCATTCTGCCTTATCCGTAAAGCCGCCATTGACTGATTCTGTTCGACTTCTTAAATGGAAATTGCCTTCCATATCTTTAATAAGCATATTCCATGCTCCATCAACCTTAATACTACCATAGTATTCGCCGCAAGTGCACATATATTTGGCTTTTTCTTTCTTTTCAGCTACAGAAAATTTCTTTGGAAAAGAATAGTATTTCGCAGCTTCCATATTCCAAAAATCATATTTATCAATAATAATTTCCATTTAAATACCTCTTTCTTTATTTTCTTTAATTATACTATAATCAAAAAGAAAAATCAAGCTTTTCCACTAAGCATATTAATAACACCATAGATTTCTTCCCAATTATAGCAACGAAAATAAGTCATATCTTCTAAGGCAAAATCTCTGTTATAAGGGTAATCAAAAATAATTTTAAATTTTTGAGCACCACCTAGATTGTCTAAGTGGTCATCAATCATAACATCAATATTCATTAGTTTCTTGTTGGGGCAATTGAAAAAGCATTTCCGAATATCAAGATATGGAAAATTACGCTCTAACCAGCTAGCTTTTTTAAAGAAGTTTCGCGGTTCTGTCTTTGTAATAAAATAAATAGTATGTCCATCATTAAATAATTTAGAAATAAATTCTTTGCATCTCGGAATAAATTCAATTTGCCGCCACACTTCTCCCGATGAGAAATATTTATAAAAGTTATCTTTATATTGCGGCTTGACATAGTTTTCAATATGATATTTTTTAATATCTTTCATTTGTAGATTGTCGCCGCTATCTCTATTATAGATTTTTAATACTGCTTCTCCAAGATTATTAATTGTTCCATCAATATCAATTCCAATAATCATTTATCAAATCTCCTTTACTTCCAATCAATAGAAATAATTGAACAATTAATTAACTGTCCATTTTTATCTTTTCTTTTTGTTTCAATAACAGAAAGTCCATTATTAATAATCATCTTTTTAATAGAAGGCCACTTACGCTGCCTTCCATTTGTATCTCTCAAATCAAAGAAATCTACCAATGCGGCCTTGTCACTCTTAGTCAAAGGTTTGCCAATTAGGGAGTTAATTTTATCAACAATTTGTTTTTGAGTTAAGACTTTCTTTTTTACATTAGTAGAATTAATTACTGCTGCTTGTACTTTATTATAGCCATTTTTGATTGAATTAAATTGGTCAATCCAATATTTTTCCTTTTCATCAAGTTCACTTTCGCCGCAAACTTCAAGTATATCAAAAGTAAAATAATCTGTATGATGAGCAAGTTCAAAGTGAAAATAATCTTCTAATTCAGTAGTTTCATATCCCTGTTCAATATGTTGTTGCCAACGTCCAAGAATATTTATTGATCTACCTATATAACATTTTCCATCATACTTATTTTGAATTTTATAGATACCACAAATAGGCTGCATTTAATTACCTCACTTTCATTTACAATAATATTATATCATAGATTATAATAAAAGTCAATCCTTAATAAAAGTATCATAAAAGATTTTTGCTTCTTCTTCTAGTTCAACTAAGCCGCGACTATTATTGATTATAATATCATAATTATAATTAAGAACATTTTTATCTGCGTGATTAGATAGACACTGTTCTACATTGTTTCTTTCTACTAAAATGGTCGTAGCATTATAATCTTTAACGAATCTTTTAATTTCTTCCGGCTCTCTACAATGAATAAACATTGCCGCGGCATTACCGTAAGTCCAATAGCTAATTTCTTGACAACATTTAGTATATGGAATATCTTTCCATTCCGTTAGCATATCTTTTAATTGAGAAAGCATTTTTCTACTCTTGTTATCTTTTTCTCCTTCCCATCCAAACAGTCCTGCAATATATTTAACATAATCAACAGTAGAATAGTTTACTATTGTTTTTTGATGTTGGATGGCAATATCACTTATCATATTAACAAAAGTGTCTTTACCAACTTGATTGTGTCCATTAATTACAAATAATTTCATCATATATGCTCCTTTTAAATATATTAAAATTATTAGGTTCTTGACTTGGATTTTCTATGGTTGTGAAAATAGGATTTTTAAACAAATCTCTTTCTTCCATATCATCATCAATAATATAGAGAATAATGATATTTTTATTTTCATTAATTTTACTAATTTTTTCTTTTAGTATATCATCTGTATCATTTTTTGAAATATAGATAAACAAATGAGAACATGCGTCTATAATTTCCGATAAGTTATTTTTGTAAATGTTTTCTATTTTATAATTATATTTAAATTTTTCAACATTCTTATTATTTAAAAATTTACTACAGTCATTAAGATATTTAATATTATCTTTTGGCTTATAGAAAAATAAGCAAGTTCTAATTTCTTCATAAGTCATATGTTCTAGTGGTTTAATTACTAATTTGAATTTACTGAATTTTTTCCAATAATCAGAGACTTTATAGATAGGATTAAAACTAGAGATAATAATACTATTCGATGTATAATTTTTTAAATCTCTGTTTTTAATTTTTTTATATTGTTTGCTATCAAATATATATTTTTTAGTTTTTCTTATATTTCCCCATATTAATAATTTATAATTAGTATTTAAAAAATATAAACAATTATTAATAATACATAAATTAATATAGCTTAACATATCATCATTATAATCAAGAATAATATATTCAATATTTTCATTATTTTTTACTTGATTTACTATATTATTCATTATTTTTTGTATATAATAGTTTGTTTGATATTCTATAGCTTCTTTATTAAGAAGAAACTTATAAAATTGTCTTGTAAAATCCAAATTTGATTGTAAATAATTGATTGAATTATTCATTCTCATCCCTCCTATATATAATATTATATATAAACTAAAAAGAAAAGTCAACAATTAAAATTTAATTCTAAAGTATTTGACATTTTTTATAAAGTGTTATATACTATATAATAAGGAGTGAAAGAAAATGCAAAGTGAAATTAATGAATATTCTACTATATATCATATACAAAGAGATATAGTAGCAAGAACAGCAGCTAACTTAAATTTTGAATTAAATAAATATAAAACAACTATTTATTTAACAAAAGAGAATGAAGATTTTATTATAAATGCAAAAAGTTTAATAGGTTTATTACAAGGTCATTTTAGGGAGAATGATATTGTAAAATTAATGTTATTTGATACTAATTATAAGGAAGTTGGGAAAATAAAAGAACTATTTAATACTGTAGGGAGGGAATGTAATGGCTGCTAATTATAGAGTATTTACTATTGATGCTGGGCCGGCAGATAATATTGTAAATAAAATTTATGAGCAACTACAAAAAGAAGGATATAACAATCCAGATTTTAAACTTCATTTTGTAGGTTTTGAGGCTGAGAAAGGAACATAGTTTAAATTAAATCAAAATAACATGGTAGTTCCTACTAATGGCTATTTTATTTCTCCTTATGAAGGGGAATATTATTTAAATATTAATGAATTATATATGACGAATGGCTGCTCATAGCAGAATTTTTATTGTATATATTAATAAAGAGGTGATTTAAATGAGTTTTAATCCATTCGCGGCAGGCGGCGTAGACATAGATAAATTACCTTATTTTGTTTTAAGAAAAGTTCAAAGTTTTGGCACTTCTCATGGTTTTGAATTAGTTAAAATTGAGCCAATGAGAGATAATAGAGAAACTTCTATGGGTAGACTTGATCTTGAAGATCTATTTGTAAGAAGCGGCGAAATTGTTAAAGGTACAGAAGTGCCGGAAAAGTATAATCCAGATGAAAACAAAACTTATATGCACTTAATTCTTTCTGATGATGAAGGAACGGAGGTTTATATTGATGTTACAGATTTGATTGATATGCCAGATGCAGGAAAGGTTCCTTTAGATAACGATAATACTTTAACTATTGAACAATTGAATTTAATTAAGAAAATCTTTGGTGACAATATTAGCGCCAACACAACTGTTCTTGATATTATTCTATCTATTGCTAGTATTTTTGAAAATACTGAAATTTGGGCAGAAGACGTTCGAGTTAAAAATGTTACCAATGGCGGCGCTTTTGAATTTCAATATGTATTTAAGCCAAATAAAAGTACAGATTAGGTTCAACTAGCATTACAAAATATTGATAAAGAATTTAAAATTGTTCACGATAATATTACCACTATTGGATAGACTATTGTAAATCTTGAAACAAAAGTTGATAACAACTATGCTGAAATTAATGATAAGATTATTATTATTGACAATTCTATTGATAGTATAAATAATTCAATTACAACAATTGAAGGAAACATTACTGAAATCAATACAAGTATTGGCGATATGAATAAAATTATTACAAATCATACTACAGCTATCAATACTATTAATGAATAGATTACAAATATTAATGAAACAATTAGTAATAATTACACTGATTTATCCAAAAAGATTACAGCTATTGATAATAGTTTAACAGAATACAAGAATGATATAGACTATAAAATAACTAATATTAATAATTCACTTTCTTCATTAAATACTGACAGAAATGCTATTGTAGCAGATATTAAAACTATTAATAGTAAAATAACTAAGATTCAAGAATCAGTAACTGCATTAGATGGGCGTGTTACTCAAAATGAAAAGGACATTGCGGCAATAAAAGAGGAGCTAAAGAAATTAGTTTTAACTGGAGAAAAAACTCTTTATGGCACAATTAATATTGCTAATCAAAAAGTAAAAATTTCTGAATCTATCGGTCGCCATTCTACCGAAGATAGCACTGGAGAAATTTTTAATGATTATACTGATAATATAGCTTCTGGTAATTACTCTCATAGTTCTGGCTCTAATAACTAGGCTACAGCAGACTACTCAGTTGCAATGAATATAGGAAACAGAATAGCTGGCAACGCGGCTTTTGGATGTGGTTATGGAAATACCATTACAGATGGAGGATATAATGGACACGCTTCTGGTTTCCAAAATAGAATTTCTGCGGGAAACTGTCAAGTATCTGGCTCTCACAATAAAGTCGTTAGTGATAACGAAATTGCCGCTGGTCAATATAATTTATCAACCTTAGAATTACCATTGGCGCGTTCCATTGGAAATGGCAAATCAAATAATGAAAGAAACAATCTTGAATATTTAACAAAAACTGGCAATCACTACATAGAAGGCAGTTATTTAATGCACGATTTACCAGAGAATGCTGATTTAGATAATTATGGTTCAGTCGGAGATGGTTATGATACAAGAGTTAATATTTATTATAAAGCAACTGGAATTGTTGCTCCTACTATAAAAAACATTCCAAATGTTGTTGCTGGTTCTTTTGTTACAAATCCTAAAAAAGGCTTTATTCTAAAAGTAATGTAGTATGATAGATAGCTTGCTGTCTAGGAAGACACTTATGTTACTGCTGTACAAATGTTATATGCCGGAACAGGTATTTTTATGAGAACATACATTTTAGATATATCACTTGGTTGGACAGAGTGGATTTGTCTTGGAGGAATTTCTGGTACGGGTGGAGGGACTGCAATTGCATTATCAAAAACTCAACAAGATTATATAAAAATGGATCCTCAAAATGGTGATACAAATGTTATAGCATTTTATTATTCTAACTTAATCTTTGCGGTTAGGTGTAATGTAACTCCTAATATAAATATTTAGCAAATGATATTAAAAATAGATGATACAGCCACTTTTGTTCATAACTATATAAATTCTTCTGGATATGCATATGGGCCAAACGAGGAAGAGTTTAAATATGTTGTAAAAGATAAAAATACAATAGTTCTAACTTGCACAGATGGATTTAAAGCTAATTCAAAATATGGCTTTACTTTATTTGGAATGTATGAACCTATAGATTGAGAGGTGATATAAAATGAGTTTTAATCCTTTTATTGGAACATCTAATTCTTCCGGTAGTGGAGGGACTGGACAAGATGGTAGAGGAATACAAGAAATATCTTGGATTTTAAGTTCTACAGGAACAAAGCCCGGTGAAGCTGGAGCAAAAGATACTTATCAAATTCTTTATACTGATGGCTCAACTTCTACTTTTATTGTTCAGAATGGTAATAACGGTAGAGATGGTGCAAAAGGTGAGAGCGGTACAAACGGAAAAGACGGACAAAATGGTAAGGACGGCATAACCCCTATTTTCAGAGTTTCATCTAATTATATTCAAGTATCTATTGATAATGGACTTAATTATACCAACTTAGTTTCTTTAGACTCTTTAAGGGGTGCTGATGGAGAATCTTTAGAATTTAATTGGCTCGAAACTAAACTAGGCATTAAAAAAGCTGGCGAATCTGAATATACTTATGTAGAATTAAAAGGAGAAACTGGCGATAAAGGAGAAAGGGGAGAGAATGGAGCGGAAGGTAAGTCCGCTTATCAAAGTGCTCTTGATACAGGATTTGACGGCACTGAAACTCAATGGGTAGAATCCTTAAAAGGAGAGCAAGGCTTATAGGGTGTATCTATTACTGCCGCATCAATTAATAATGATGGGCATCTAATTTTAACCCTATCTTCCGGTTCTACTATTGATGCCGGCAATGCAAAGGGTGCAGACGGAACTTCAATTAATATTAAGGGTTCATTAAATGATTCTTCTGAATTACCTTCAACAGATCAGAAAATAGGAGATTGTTATTTAATTAATGGTCATTTATGGGTTTATACCAATAGCTTAAAAGAAACTGCCATTAATGGCTTCGATGATGCGGGTAATATTCAAGGGCCGGCAGGCAGAGGAATTTCAACAGTTACAATTAATGATTCTGGTGTTATGACTATTACATATAGTGATGGTACAAGCAATGAAATTGGCAATGTAATTGGTCCACAAGGTCCACAAGGCAAGCAAGGTCTACAAGGTGTACAAGGTGAATCTGGCTTTAGTCCAGTAGTTTCTACTTCTAAGATAAATAAAGTTACAACTGTTACTATTACAGATTCTACTGGTGAGCATACTTTTGAAATTAATGACGGCATTGATGGAACAAATGGTGAAAAAGGCGAACAAGGTGAAGTCGGAAAGTCAATTGAAATTGCTGTAAACGGAGATTACATCCAATGGAGAGTAGTTGGAGATTTAGCTTGGACGAATCTAATTGCTGTCGCGGCACTTAAAGGTGATAAGGGCGACCAAGGAGATAAAGGAGAAACGGGACTTCAAGGAGAAAACGGCGAGCAAGGCCCTCCGGGTGTTGACGGAAAGAATATTGAATTAGGTACTTCTGAAACATATATTCAATGGAGAACTGCCGGAACAGAAGAATGGAATAATTTAATTCCAATTAGCACTTTAGTTGGTAGCGCTGGAAGAGGAATTAATTCAATTGAATTTACTTCAAGCACTGGCGGAGATATTGCTGGGCTTGCGGGAGCAATAGATACTTACACTATTACTTACTCAGATAATACTAGCTCTACTTTTACTGTTTATAATGGTAAAAATGGTGATAGTCATACTCATGAAAATAAAGATGTTTTAGATAAGTTAAGCGATATCAATGGAAGTCTTGGTTATAACAATGAAAATGTTTTCAAAGTGTGGTATGGAACTAAAGAAGAGTATGAAGCACTTGCAGATAAGAAAGATGATTGGACTTATATTATTACAAATGATAATCTTGAAGATACAATCGTTCAGTTTACAAAAGCGGAAGCAAGAGAACCAATCCAATCTGGTGATAGCTTAGGTGTGATATTAGGAAAAATTGCTAAATATTTAGAAGATCTAAAGACTGTTGCTTTTACTGGAAATTATAGTGATTTAGTTGGTAGACCTACAGAAGTAACTGATGCTGAATTAAATGATATTTTGGTGTGAGGTGATATGAAATGGATAGTAAATTATTTAGTTTACACACCATAGAAACTCTTTGGAATAAAATAAAGAATAAATTTTATGTTAAGTCTGCTGATGGAATACCTAAAAGTGATTTAGATATTACCGTTTAGTCTAGTTTAAGTAAGGCGGACAGTGCATTATAGGAACATTAGGATATTAGTGGAAAGTAGGATAAGTCCACAGCTGTAACGCATACTGCAAGTGTGGCAGTTGGCTCTACTACAAAACCTGCTTATATTGCTGCAAACGGTGCCGCTACACCTATATCCCATTCCATCAATTCTGATGTTCCCGCAAATGCAAAGTTTACTGATACCACTTATAGTGATGCTACAGAGTCTACGCACGGTCTAATGAGTGCGGCTGACAAAGCGGCTTTGGATAGCATATCAACAATGCACATAAATTTTTAATACCGGCTCAACTGTTGTTGGAGTAAAGTTTAAAGTAAATCGCGTTTCTGCAAACTTCATCATAATGGAAAACAACGGTAGAAGGGCGAGTTTATCTATATCATTTAGGTACAATCTTGATGCAAAAGCTACTGTGTATGTGAGTAGCCGTACAGACTCCAAGTTCAAAGTGTACGTTGATAATAGCGAGTACATTTATGTACTATTTTCGTGTGTAGACTAGTCATATATAACATGTACATCAACGGTACGTATTGAAAACATGGAGGTTTGGCGTGGTGCATTATATCCGACTGACTTAAAAATCGTGGAAATAGATGTGAGAATACTACTTGATAGCAAGAATTTTTCTTCGTATGCTCTAGCCAAAGACGGCATAGCGGAAAAAGCCAAAACGCTGACAGATAGCGACTGGATTGTTCCTGATCCAATATGTGAAATGAAAACCACGTCCATAAAATATAAAAAATATGGAAAGATTGTAGAAATAAGCGGATCCATTACATTTTCTCAGGCGTATACAGACGCTAAAATATTTCAACTTCCCGAAGATTGTAGACCACACTCTAATATAATTGTTCTTGGTTCGTCATTCATCACCCCGTGTGATTATTTTCAGGTAAAGATCAGTAATGATGGATATGTAACATATCTTGGAAAAACAACAAATTTCTTTAATACAATGACAGATTATTCAATGCACGTTACATTTCTTGTAGATTAACATTTAATTCAGCCATTTTATTGTTTTATTGACTAACTAAAAAGAAAATTACATGAAAAACCATTTATACTATTGTCGGTATTGTCAGTAGCTTTATTGCTGGTTGTTTGGTTTAAGTGGCCATCAACCGAATTTATTAATTAATGGAGGTGGAATAAATGTCAGTATATCAAGGAACTAAGAAAATTTCACAAATTAAAGTTATCTCCGATCCCTTAAATACCTCCGATGCAACTGCAACTTCATCAGATATTCTTCTAAACAAAACTGCATATGCGAAAGGAGAAAAGATTACTGGTGCTATAGAATCTTTAGTTGAACAAGAATATATTCCAACAATTGAAGATATTTCAATTCCGCTTGGAAAATATTTAAGCGGCAATCAAATTCTTAAAGGAAGTCCTAATTTACTTTCCGAAAATATTAAAAAAGGCGTAGAAATTTTTGGTGTTACTGGTACTCTTGAAGGTGGTGGAGGTTCTGTAAGAAAAGGAACAATTCTAAACACTACTACTTCAACTTCTCAACAAGATACTCTTAATAATTGGGGTAATAAGTGCTATATTAAAGATGGAGATTTAGATTGGATGACTCTTAATGATATAGTTACTCATTGGGGAGGTGTTGCTTCTCAAAATAATTTTATAGGCGGAGAAAGTGAAAAATATGGTATTTATATGACTAACTGGTCAGAACAAGAAAAAAATACCAGCATTTTATTTATAGAACCAATTGATGTTATTGCAGGTGATTTTCTATTAACATTTAATTGTAATATTTCTAGTTGGATGAATTAGACTTTAAATATTCATTTTCTTACTGCTACTGGTAATACTAGAAATGATATTTTAACGCAATTAACAGAAAAAATCGCTGCACAAGATTATGTGAAAACAATTACTCTTGCTTATGCCGGCTCTAGTTCTCAAAAAGATGTTACTGCAATTGATACTTCATCAGTTGCAGGCGATTATTATATGTATATTGAAGGCTTTAAAAAAGCCGATAACAGTAATTTTAATTTAATTAAAATAAATTATATTAACTTTTAAGGAGGGATATGAGTGATTAAACAATCAATTGAAGCAGTTGAAAAATATTCTCTTAATAAAGTTAGTAATTATTATTATAAAATACTGTTAAGAGATAATATTGAAGAAAAAAATAATACTTATACTTATAATGAATATGAATTGGTTATCGCGGCGAAAGATAATGTTAATGAATACATTAACGAAAATTTTGATATTCTTCTAAATCAAGCAAAAGTGAATGAGGAGAATAAAATTTTACGAGAAAAAATTGATACTCTTAAAAAGCAATTAGATAATTCCGACTACCAAATTCTTAAATGTACTGAAAGCTTTATGCTAGGTTCTGTTCTCCCATATGATTTTTCAAAATTATTATCTAATAGAATGGAAATTAGAGATAATATCAATGCTTTACAAGATAATAGCTTAGAAACCGATTCATTAGAAAAATTAAAAGAAAGAAAAATTATTGAAATGTCCGCGGCTAGTCAGACTACAATTACTAATGGCATTGATTATAACGAAAAACATTATCGTTTAAATACTACAGACCAAATTAACTTAACTTCATTGTATTCTCTTGCACAATCTGGAGCATCAGTTCCATATCATGCGGATGGAGAGATTTGTAGAGTATTTGCACCAGAGGAAATGTGTGGACTAGTTCAAAATGCAACTAAATGGGTTATTTATCATACAACTTATTTTAACCTATTAAAACATCAAATTTTATCTTTAGAAACAGAAGACGAAATAAAAGCTGTTTATTATGGAATTGAATTAAAAGATGAATATAAATCAGTATTAAAATCAATTACTGCGGGTTGATAAAATGCTAAAAAAGTTCTTTAAGTATTTATTTCTATTTCTGTTTGGTGGCGCGACATATATTAGTATTGAAATGCTCTATCGCGGCTACAGCCATTGGCTAATGTTTATCATTGGTGGTCTTGCATTTTTAATGGTTGGTATGCTAAATGAAGTTTTCAAATGGGAAACTCCAATAGAAATTCAATCAATTATAGGCGGCGGCATAATAACTGGGATAGAATTTATTACGGGACTTATAGCAAATATTCAATTTAATATGGGTATATGGGATTACTCCAATTTACCCTTAAATGTAATGGGGTAGATTTGTCTACCCTTTACTTTTATATGGATATTGCTAAGTACTGTAATAATCATTATAGATGATTGGCTACGATACAAATTATTTGACGAAGAAAAGCCTCATTATACTTTTCTTTGGAGGCGAAAGAAATGAAAAAGATTGAAACATCAAAATTGTTCCTTTTAATTATCACAATTCTAACAATCTTTATTGTTGGTTTTTCTACTTATTAGATGATTAATTTAGAAACAATTGAGCCTCTAATTTATTTAGTACCTGCTATTTTCACAGAACTTGGCGCGGCGACATGTAGTTACTACTTTAAAGCTAAGAGTGAAAATAAGGTTAAAATAATTTTAGGGGCAATTAAAGAAATTACAAAAGATGAGAATTTAACAGACGAATAGACAAGGATTGCAGAAGCATTGATTAATAACTTAAATTGAATATAAGGAGAGATTACATGGAGAAAAAATGGTGCGTATATGTACATATTGCTCCTAATGGTAAAAAATATGTAGGTATTACTAGTTAGAAGCCAGAGAAAAGATGGAATCATGGAGAGGGATATCAAAGACATCCATATTTTTATTCAGCAATTAAAAAATATAAATGGGATAATTTTCAACATATTATTTTATTTGATAATTTAAATGAAGAAACCGCTGAAAGAATGGAGCAGTTATGTATTACAATACTAAGAACACATATACAAAAATATGGTTATAATTTAAGCCTTGGTGGAAGAAGCGGTAGTTATGGATCAAAAAAGACAGAAAAGCAAAAACAACATTTAAGAGAAATAAACACAGGAAAAAAATTGTCTTCTGAAACTATTGAAAAAATGAAAAAAGCAAAAATTGGAAAAACTCCAAATTTATCAGACGAAAGAAAAGAATATTTAAAAAATAATTTTATTTATAACAATCCAAATAGTAGAGAAGTATATTGTTATGAAACTGATACTATTTATATATCAGGTAGTTATGCAGCGAGAGAATTAAAGCTAACGTGTAGAGAAGGTAATGTTGCACGATGTTGTAGAAAAGAAATAAAAAGTGTGCAAGGTTATCATTTTTGTTTTGCCGAAGAAAAAGATACTTTTGATTTTGAAGCTGCAAAAACTAATAACAAGAAAAGAAAAGTTTATTGTTATGAGACTGATATAGTTTATGAAAGTGCGTCTGAAGCCGCGAGATAGGTTTTAAAGAAGAATACAAATGTAGGAATAATTAAAAATTGTAAAAAGCAGCAAAAAAGTTGCTGCGGTTATCATTTTTGTTACGCCGAAGAACGGGAGGTTGATAATAATGCCATTAAATCCAGATAAAACAACAGCTATAAATGGAGTTAAAGTTAATGAGTATTTACTAACAAAACATAATCCAAATCACATAGATATGCCGACGGCCAATCTACCAGCAAAGCCGCTAGGTATTACTATTCATAACACCAATTGGATTAATGTAGCTTCTAACACCACACCTGCTGAGTAGTATACCAGAGCCTGTGTGAATGGCAATCTTAAAACTGTTCGTGTCCACTATTATGTAGATGATAAATGTGCATGGCAGAATTTGCCACTAACGCTCAGCGGATGGCATGCAGCGGACGGTGGAGGTCCGGGAAATAGAAAAACAATTTCCATTGAATGTATTATGAGAAACTCCACAGATTCAGTTAGTAAAAAATCAGAAGATAATTGTGCAAAATTAGCAGCATGGTTATTGCATAAATATGGGTTAAATGTTGAGGACAATCTCTTCACTCATACTCACTGGCTTAATGTTAGAGACGGCGTGTCCGGTAGTAATGATTACTTAAATACTAAGAAGCACCCATATAAATATTGTCCTTATTACATTCTCCCTCATTGGGTACAATTCAAATCAAAAGTAGCAACTTATCTTGCTCAATTAAACGGTTCTAAGACTCCATCTGTTCCAACCTCTACTCAAATGTATCGAGTAAGAAAAACTTGGACAGATTCAAAATCTCAAATTGGAGCATATTCTAACTTAGAAAATGCAAAGAAGGCTTGTAAGTCTGGCTATACTGTTTTTGATAATAATGGTAATGCAGTCTATACTAATGGCGGCGCTTCAAAGCCAACCACTGCGCCTAATATTACTTATTGCGTATATGCTAATAAATGGTATCCTGCGGTAGTTAATGATTCTGATTATGCCGGTGTAGAAAATAGAAGTATCTCTGGTTTTGCGGTAAAAACTAGTAAAGGGACACTTAAATATCGTGTCCATACTCATAGCGGTAGATGGCTAGGTTGGGTTACTGGTTATAATACAAAAGATTGGAATAATGGTTGTGCCGGAATTAGAAACAGAGCTATTGATGCTATTCAATTAAAGCTTGAAGGAGTAAGTGGCTATGAAGTTCAGTATAGAGTTTCTTATCTGGGCACTTCAGCTTATCTACCTTGGGTTACTGGAACATCAGATTATGCAGGAATATTTAACAAAACAATTGATAAAATTCAAATTAGAGTTGTTAAAGTTTAATAGAAGAGTGCTACGATGAGTAGCACTTTTTATATAGGAGGGATTTTATAATGATAGAGTCTATTTTAGGTATTTCAATTGGAACATTATTAGGAACTGTTGGTGGCCTAGCCTTTATTGTTTCATTAATTACAGAGGTTTTAAAGAATTTACTACCTAAAAAGTTTCCAACTAAACTTTTAGTTATGATTATTTCTTTAATTTTAACTATTGGTTTCGTTTTACTTTTTGGTGGCGTAAGCACAATTAATGGAATTTATGGAGCAATAGGTAGCTTTATCGTTTCTTTTGTTTCTATGTATGGATGGGATTCGTTTAAAGAATTATATAATAGATTTAAATATGAAAAGGAGAATAGCGGCGGAGGTGAATAATAGTGGCTGATAAAAGCACAGAAGCTTTTTTAAAAGAATTGGGAGACATACTGAAAACTGATGAAGATGTTGGTTTATTCCCAGATATGGACAGTGAAACTAATAAGCATCATAATTTTGAGTGGTTTACTAATGAATATTGGAATAAGAGTGTAAAAGATTTAGTTAATGATTGGCAAAAATATATAGATTCAAATCAAAGTGATAAGCATTATGATTCGTCTGCCATAGCAAAAGGAATATTAAATGGAGATGCAGGATATAGTTTTTCTTCTGAGCCTTATGTCGAACCAGATCAAAATATTGATACCGAAACTTATGAAAATGTTCGCGGTGATGATAGAATTGAATCTGTTTTAAAGAATAAAAAACAAATGCAATATACTCATACTCAAGATCAGATAGATGGAAAAGAAACTAATAAATATTTGAGACTTTTAATGCCTAAATATTTAAGAAGAGTTGAGGTTGAAGATTTAAATAGAAACTTCTGGGTAATTTCACAAGTTATAGGTTTAATTAGTGATTATTTACTTAATCCAAATAGTCCATTAAATACAATTATTAATGGAATTCTAAAAGAAATCACTCAAATTTGGGATAACATTTATCAGATTTGGAAAGCTATAAAAAGAATTGATGGTATTGATGAAAGAATTAATAAAATAGCGGAAGCTACACAGAAAACTAAAGTAAGTATTGATTTAGATTATTATTTTGATTATCCTGAAAAAGGAAAAGAAATAAGGAATTTATTGGGTTTAGATAAAGATGACACAAGAGCGGTAACATTAGAAAATCTTTATTTTTTATATTAGAATAATGCAATAATAATTGCGAATCTTTTAAATAGCGAAGACGTAAATGAGTAGTCTAAATCTATTATAAAAAATACATGGAATTTACCAAATAATCCAACTTAGGAAGATATTAGTGGCTATATGGAAAAATTGACTTATGATGAAAACGATGGAGTTATTCCTTGGGATCAAAATATTATAGACATGGGATTTATTATACAGTACAAGATACAAGGTGAAAGTACTTCTAGGCTTATCTCATATGATAGAGATAATTTATATTATCCTTTAAATGATAGATGTTTTGGACTATATAAATGGGGTAGACGAGTAGGCGTAAATGGAGCGTGTATTTTAATAAATGAAATTATACATTCAATTTATTTTGAAGATGAAGAAAAAGGGATTTCTCTTCTTTCGCAATCCCCAGATAATGATTAGTTTTTTGGCCCAATTAAAATAGAAAGAGATGGCGTTAATAAGAAGCCGTTGAATAAAATTCTCACTGAATTAGCATAGTTTAATTTCGCCTTACTAGATTGTACTGGATTGAATTATGGCGCGCATACTGAAATAGTTTCAAAAAATTTATTTCCGATTAAGCATAGTTTATCTGAATTGATGAAAAATTTTATTGCTAGTTTGGCGTTATTTTCAACAAACGCAATGGATAGTTATAATAGTAAGGAAGGAGAAAATGTTAGCCTAATATGGACTATACCAGCAGTGATTTGCAAAGCATATAATATAGAAACGTCAATTTCAGAATAGAAAAAATATTCTTTTTTAAGAAATGGCAACATTATAATTAATAATTTAAAGAATTCCTCAGAATTGAGAAAAAAATATCAGAAATTTATGGAAGATACTACAAATAATGACACATATTTTGATTTTTTACTTAGTTTTTTAGAGTATTTTAAATTATCTCCAAAAGATATTTATGGAGAAAATTATATTATTAATGCTACAACAGAAGATGAATGGTTGAATAATTATGAAACTTAGGTTAAAAATAAAGTTAAAAATCAAGAGACGGATATATATAAAATTTTTAATAATTAGAATAAAAAAAATTGTGGAACATATTGTGCATGGGCGTTGTTCGATCCAGCAAGTTATCAAAAGTTTACAAATATATCTGTTAGTAGTGAATATTTAAAAACATATAGAAGTGCCAGTCGTGGAGGACTCAATACAGAGAATATTTGTAGAACTATATCGTGGAAAATGATAAGTTCTATTACTCCAATAGATTGTTTCCAAATTATGGGTGGAAAAAAGTTAATTTCATCAAATAATAACAATGGACAGTCAGTTTTAAAATTGGAAAATATTTATTCTGGAGATCCTCCACTTTCATCTAATGAGTCATTAAATGGTCTATCATCAGAAGATCAAAAAAATTCAGTTCCATTAATTTTGGGAGGTTTAACTGGGTGGAAAACCGAAAATGAAAACGAGAATAATGCCGGAATGATGTATATATAGCCATATAGAGATAAAAGTTTAGACAATTATTGGATAAGTTTTTCAAGCGGCAACCAAACAGGAGGAAGAGTTCAAATTAGAGTAATAAGTTCTAACTACAGATTTTTTTCTCCTTTTGAAGGTATAAAAGGAATTATTTCTAGCGCGGTAGGAAAATGTTATGATTGTTCTCCTCATAATACTTCTATTACAATAGGATACTGTCAGCCAGAATTTCATTCAGAAGATAAGGAGTATACTATAATTAAAAATATAGGATTAAATAGAATTATTCAATTTAATTGTCCAGAATATTATGCTCAAGGTTGTCCTGAAAATTCTATTGGGAATTACAAAGATTATTATAACTATTCTGGAGATATTACTCCCGAAGATACCAAAAGAATAAAAATATGTAGAAGGAATGGTAAATATGTTGTTATTGATGGCTTTCTTGGTTGCAAAAAAACTAATCCAAGCGCTGGGCAAGAAAAAAATTATGACAAGGGCAGTATCTCTAACTATTATGAAGGTTATAACAACCTAGGAGAATCTAATTTAAATACCTATTTTAATGATTATAATTATTTAAGTCCTTCATTTACAGTAAATAATTTAGACGGGAAGTCGCCCGGTACATTTCATAAAATTCGTCCTGTTCACCCATATTGCAGTTATGGAATAAAAAATTCGATATCAGAAGGAATGACGTATAATTAGATTAAGTTAAAAGACATATTATCAGAAGATTTTTTTGCAAAAGATATGAATAATCAACGAATTACTATTCAAGTAGACTTTTCCAGATTTGCAATTGGAGGAGCATCAATGGATATTTATGCTACAATCAGTTTAGGTAAAGATGCTAAAGAAATCGGTTCGTAGGAAAGGCTAGAAAATTTTGCATCTAATTAGATTAACCCAAGCAACTGGAGTGAAATAGAATGAGTTATAAACATACTTTTACAGAATCTGAATCTGGCAAGTCTTTCATCTTAAAAGTAACCACCTTAGATTCCTTAACAGATTCAATTTTAATAAATGTTCGTGAAAAAATTCCAGTTAAACCTTCTGGTAATGCTGGTTCATTTCCACAAGGAACCGCATCCGATTCTTTTGTTTTAATCTGTAATTTAAATCAGTCTTATCGAGAATCTTTAAACGTAGATTCCTTAAACGACTATGCTTATAATTATCTCGAAGCATTGGGTGAAACAGTAGATAGAAGTACAAAATACTATTCAAAAGATTCAGATGGCATTTATGTATATATTGAAAAACAAGATGAAATGTAGTATAATAATGATACAATCGAAATAAATGGAAAAACTTGTTATAAAGTTTATTTAGGCGGTACAGCGGATATAATTGGATTCCAACGTCATGGCGGCGACACTGGTAAATATCAATTACAATTATCTAATGGTTTTTATAAAGCAATAGCAAATAAACTTTATTTATTTGTAAGTGATAGCGCAAGACTGGCTTATGTTATTACTTCTGGTTCAAAGGCAGTATCATTTCACTATAACGGAGAAACTACAGCGAACCAAAAGATATTTACAGATGATTCAATTTACAAGGAAGGCGGCTACTATATTTCAATTGGTAATGATTGTTCTATTGAAACAATCAAATCTCCAGATACCTCAAGCGGCGTTAATTACGTATTTAGAGATGGTGATATTGATGCTATCATTACTTCAAATACAATGACAAAACTTGAACATTTTGCAGATATTATAAATGCAAATAAAATTGTTTTGTCTACAAATATTAAAGAAATTGGAGATTATTGCTTCTATGGCTCTTTGATTTCTGGAACAGTAGAGTTAGAAACTTCTGTACTTGAAGAAATTGGAGATTATGCTTTTGCAAATATGAGTAATTTGAATTTGCTCAATATCAATGCTACTTCTGATGGATTTTCTCATATGCCGGCAAGCTTAAAGAAAATTGGAAACTATGCTTTTCAAAATTCTGCTGGCTTAAAGAAAATTAGTTTTTTAAACTGTAGTTAGCTATAGTCTATTGGAAACGAAGCTTTTGGTAATTGCAGCAATTTAAGAAATGTTAAGTATTTATAGAAGCAAGTTGAGCCAGATAAAATTAGCTTTACTCAATTACTCTACTTGCCGCCAGAACAAGGCTCAGATGGAAACTATGCTCCAAGAATTAAAACAAGTAGTTCTAAACTAGTAACTGCTTCTTATAGATATAACTATGAAGCCGCGACTGCTTATCCAGATGCTACAGAAGAAGAAAAAGAAAAAACAACAAGAACATTTATTAATTGTTCAAATATTAGTTGGGATTGTCAATAATTAAAGTTAAGTCAAGGTATTTTTCCCTTGACTTTTCTTTTTGGCTATGATATAATTAAATTAATAAAAAGATTGGAGGAAAATAAATGCTAAAATTCTACACAGATGGTGCAAGTACAATGAAAAAAATTAACAATGAATGGATTCGTTGTAATGGTGGCGCGGCGATGGTATGTATTAATGATGAAAATAAAATTATTGCAGAATATAAACGGGGTTTTAAAAACACAACAAACAATTATTGCGAACTCCATGCAATCTACCTAGCACTGTCTTATTGGAATAACAATTATCCAAACGAAGAAATTGAAATTTATAGTGACTCAGCTTATTGTGTTAATATGTTAAAAGAAAATGGCTGGATTTATAGCTGGGAAAAGAATGGATGGACAAGAGGAAAGAAACATGAACCAATTGAGAATCTACCAATTATTAAGAAAATTTGGGAATTACTTGATGATGATGTAACTTTTATTAAGGTTAAAGGGCATTCTGGAAATTCATATAATGAATTAGTAGATAAGATGGCTGTAGAAGCGAAAGAAAAAGGAGAATGGTTTAATGAAATTTACTAAGCAACAAGAAAAAGTTATTTACGCCGATGATCCATATATTATCTGCGTTTCTGGCGCAGGTATGGGTAAAACAAGAGTTTTAACAGAAAGAATACGGCGTATTATTGTAGAAAAGAAAGCAAAGCCAGAAGAAATTGTAGCATTAACTTTTACTAATAATGCCGCAGAAGAAATGAAAAAGAGGTTAGGAGATATTTGTTATGGAATGTTTATTGGAACTATCCATTCTTATACTAATCAAATTTGTATTGGTTGTGGCATTGATACAAGTAATTATCTAGCTAATATGCAATTTGACAAAATTCTTTCTCGCGCGGCCACAATTCCAGAACGAATGTATCCACATGTTAAATATTTATTAATGGACGAATGTCAAGATACTTGTGACCTAGATTTACAAGTTTTAGAAAAAATTCATTACGATAATTTCTTTTTGGTGGGAGATTTTAGACAGCTTATTTATTCGTTTAGAGGTTCTAATCCAGAGATTTTTTATCGTTTTTATAACGATCCATCTTTTAAGAAATATTATTTAACAAAGAACTTTCGTTGTCCTCCAAATATTATTAAATATGCAGAAAGATTCGTTCAAAGATTTGAGAATGTTGGGCCAAAGGCTGTTGCAGCGAAAACAATAGCCGGCTATATTGATGATAATATTAGTTTTAATGAAGTTGTAGATGAAATTCTTTGGACAGATAATTATGGAAAATGGGCAATTTTATGTAGAACTAATGCAGAATTAGAAGAAGCACAGCGGCGACTTGATAAACAAGGTATTCCAAACTTAACTTTTAAAAGAGGAGATTTGGATTTAGTCGAAATGGAAGGGCTACTCAGCGAAAATAAAGTAAAGGTTTTAACTATTCATGCTGCAAAAGGATTAGAATTTCCTAATGTTGTTGTTGTTGGTATGAGAACATATAACGATGAAGAGAATAGAATTAGCTATGTTGCTGTAACAAGAGCAGAAAATAATCTTTATATCTGCCCATCTATAGCTAAACGTAGACGTGGTGCTGGTACTGCACAAACTGTAAAAACAACTCAGAATATGATAGCCGATCAAGTTAAAAAGCAACTTATAAAATTCTAAGGTGGTGCTATGGAAGATTTAATTATTTATGAAGATAATGAACAAACTGTAGTTATTTCAAGCGTTCTAAGAGATTTCCTTGAATATTATTATGTTAGAAAATTTAGACTAGAGAAACCACAATTTAATGCTTTACTTGCATTAGTGTTAAAGGATGCCGAATCAAAAGGAATTAAACTACAAGATGTTAAGATATTAGCCAATGGAACTGTACCCATTATTAAGTATGGGCAAGGACTTGTATTAATTGATAAATTTCAGTGTTTTGATTTAGCTTTTGATATATTGACTTCTATCGAAGATTATGATAAAATAGATAAAGATGAGATTAAAGATTTAATTGAAGAGAATGATAATATTCATTTTTTATTCTTTCCAAAAGAAGTATTTAAAGTTCGCGGCTATATGTATACTTTAAATAATAACAATGAATTAATTGTAAGTTTCTTTTCTTATAATTAAATATTAATTTCATTACATAATATTTATGGAGGGATATCTATGAGCATTTATATAATCTCAGATATTTCCTTTAATAATGTTAATAATGCTGGAAACGAAGCTTCACTAGAAAGATATAACACTGCTTTAATTAATAAGTGGAACTCTATAGTTTCTGATGATGATAAGGTTCTTGTTTTTGGAAATTTTGCTCGCGGCACAGGAAGCACTATTCGCGGCATTATTAATCAATTAAAAGGAAAAATCTATATTGTCCAGCATTCTTATAACAATTTTTTTGAAAAAAGTCGATGGCATAAATATGGTATTGATAAAGTGTGGAATTGCTCATGTACTTATACCTTTAAAGATAATGAAGGACATAATCATAGAGTATATTTTCCACTTGAAGAAAAGCTTAAAAATCCAAAATCTCATGAATATATTTGTGTAAGAGAAAATTATATGGATACTGTTATTCAAGACAATATTCTTAATATAGGAGCAAAGTTTTGGGATTATGGCCCCATCAAACTTGAAGAATTACCAAAAATTTTTGAGAGATTAAAGGATTTTAAATAACAATAGTTCCGCTTTAACAGGCGCAAGCCGAATTAAGGAGGAATTTTAAATGAAGAAATTAATTATTGGAGCAGTAATGTTCCTAGGACTTATTTGTCTAATGTGTGGATGTAGTAAAGTAGATAAGGTAGTCACTGTTCCAGTGGCAACTTCTACAACTATGGTAGCAACACCAGTGACTGTAGCAACTGGGAGTACCCAAGTGGCTACAGCAACTACTTCTATTACAACGACAAATACAACGACAACAGAGAAAACGACAGAAACAACTACTACTCTTGAATACTTAGTATTCAATCCAGATTCTAAAAGAATCCACAGAAGCAACTGCACTTATGTAGATGAATCAATGGAAAGAGTAGATGGAAATTATGTAAAGGAAGGAAGGACATGTCAGGTATGTAAGCCAGACGTTATTATTGATACTGTTTATACTGAATCAGTTGAAGTTGAACAAGTAGAATCTTATTCTAATGAATATAGTATTGATGAATCAAGTCAATACGTTCCAGAGATCCAGAATGCTTCTCCTAAGACATCATCTAATGGTTGCCTTACTGCGGCGAAAGGTGTTCATTATGGGCCAAGTGGAAAAGAAACTTATTATAATTTAAATATGGGTGGATGCGTTTCTATTATGAGAGGATTGGGGTATTCTGAGAGCGAATATCCAGTTTGGACAGATAGTAGAAATGTTAAATATTTCGGAAACTATATTATGGTTGCTGCGGATTTAAATACTCGTCCTAAAGGTACATTAGTTGAAACTTCACTGGGAACAGGGATAGTTGTAGATACAGGTGGTTTTGCGGCGAGCAATCCAACTCAAATTGATATTGCATGTAATTGGTAATACTCAAATTCAAATGTATAAGTTAAAAAACTTATGCCATAAAGATAGATAATTGAATTGGCAACTCGATTATTGAGGAAACAAAGAGAGAATCGAAAAATAAAGCATAAGGAACTATTGTTAAAGATAAGGACAGGAGTAAAATCCTGTCTTTTTTTATTGACTTTTTTTACTAGTTATGATATAATATATTAAAATGAAAAAGGAAAGGAGGCAGTGAAATGCAACAAAGAGTTTATATTCAATCTGAAACTACTACAAATCCACTTTATTTAATGGGATACGAAGCAGGCACATGCTGGAATGCAGATACAACTTCTCCAGAGAAAAATATCAAAAGAGCAATTGAGTGTATTAATAGTGGGCATGGTCGTGTAATGGAATATCCACAAGTATTTTTAACAATTGAAGGCTTTAGTATTAAATTCGCAAGAGAGTTCATGAGACATCTGGGTGGTGCGCCAACTGTTCTTCAAGATTCTACTAGATATGTAGATAAAGAAGGATTTAATTTTATTATACCAAAGTCTATTAAAGATCATACTGGCGCGAAAACAAATTATTTAGAAGCTATGGATTATATTAATATTATTTACCAAACTATGGTGGGTAATTTTGGAATCCCAAAAGAAGATGCTTCAATGATACTACCGCTTGGAATGGAAACTAAACTTGTATATAGAACAAATTTAAGAGCGCTAGTAGATATGGCAGAAGTCCGAGAGTGTAGTAGAGCATTTTGGGAATATAGACAATTTATGAAAAAGCTTAAAGAAGGATTATCTATCTATTCAGATGAATGGAAACAAATTGTTGATATGGGAATTTTCGCCCCTAGATGTGAACGATTGGGATATTGTCCAGAAAAATTTAGTTGTGGCAGAAAAAAGAAAAAGAAATAAATTTAATTATAATTTTTACTATTATGGATATATATATTAAGACAATAAATGGAGGAGATTAAATGTTTAATAAAGTTGTACTTATGGGTAAGCAGGGAATTGATACTTTTCTTGAAATTTCAAAAACTATTCCAGAAGATGTTTATGTTACTACAAGAGATAGAAGCTATAGAGTGAATGGAAAATCTTATTTAGGTTTGCTACTCGCGGCTTCAGAGTGGAATGATGATACTTGGATTGAAACAAATGCTGATGCTTATTTTAAATTTCAAGATTTTATTGATGCAGCGGAAGATGATAATGTTTCTATTCATGAATAAGATTGAATTTATTTAAGAGATATTAACTAAATATTTACTTTATAGGTAGAGGATTTTTGTTCTCTACCTTTCTTTATAGGAGGTGATTATATTGCCTTACGGCGATGTGATTGGTAATAAAGAGCTTTACAAAAAACCAGAAGGAGGTGCTAATATGGCAGATTCCAAAAATTGCAACTGTGGTTGTCAAGATACAACTACAACTAATCCAGATGGTGGCTATGCTTGTCCACCTTATTGGCCTTGGCCTCCGAGACCAGATTGTCCTCCGCCACCTCCACCTTATCCGGGTGAATGGCCGGGTCCAGTCTGTCCTCCAAAATCTTCTGTGGAAGCACAGATTGCTAAGTTGGCAAAGAAGAGTGCAACTATTCGTGCAATGCTTGATGCGTTAAAGAATAAAAATAAGCCGATTCTTATTTCAATTGGTTGCAAGCAATATAATTTCGGTTGCTATTTAGATGCGGAAAAGTCTACTACTGAGTATGGAACAACTATTGAAACTATGCTTGAAAAAGAACTTAATGCTATAAAGACAAAGCTTACTGAGCTAACTGAAGATTTAACTGTTGCAGATGTTAATGATATGACTGAAACAACTGTTACTGTTTAATAATTGTTAAGAGGGGCAATAGCTCCTCTTTTCTTTTTACTTGACTTTTCTTTTAGATTATTATATACTAATTATAGTAAAATGATTCTATGGATTAAAGATTTCGCGGCGATAGATGAATCTAAAAAATTGACTTTGTTTCTAGCCTATGATATAATATTTATAGAATCAAAGAAAAGGAGTGAATAAAAATGAACAATGAAAGACCAGTTAAGAGTAAGTTTCTAATGAAAATTACATATTTTAAAAAGGAAGGAGAGGAACTAAAGCAAAGTAATAGTCATCACGTATGGCTTCGCGGCAAAGAATTTATGGAAGATATTCAAGCTGATAGAGAGAATGGTATTGACCATAAGATCGAAATTGTTAATAAAGAGCCGGAAAAATTTCAACTTGGCGTGATTTATATTCTAAGAACGAAGGATAAGGCGTGGGCTTATCAGCTTGAAGATTAATTTAAAAATTGACTTTATTTAAAATCTATGATATAATATTTATAGAATCAAAAAAAGAAAGGACAATTTTAAATGATTATTTCAATTAGATTCAAAGATAAAAATAAGGTATTCCGTGGTAAGACTTATGATTTTAATTTGGTAAAGGGAGCGAGAGTTCCTAAACAAAATGATATTGTGAGAATGGTCGATGAAAATGGTGATTATCGTTTCTATGGAACTAGAGTCCGTGTAGAAAACATTCGGAATGGTTATGATAATCAGCTTGACTATGTAGATACAATTGAATCTGATTTGAACGATTAAAAAGGAGTGATTATAATGGAACAAGAAGTAGAGAGAGTTTGTAGTGAGTGCTCTAAGGTTTTTAAGACAACTGAAGAAGAAGCAACGCTTTGTCAGGAATGTTGGGAAAGACTCGTTGGAGAGAATGAAGGAGAATAATTGACTTTATTCTTAAAATATGATATAATTAAAAAGGAATCTATCTCCTATTTGGATTCCTCGTAAATATTGTTTAAGAAAGACGATTGCGGCAATGTTGTCCTGCGGTAAGGATAAAAATCGTCTTGAAAGAAGAAATTAAAAAAAATTGGGGCATAGCCAAGTGGTAAGGCGGCTGACGTAGAGTATTAGTAAGTATTTTAGAAGGGGCAGAGCCTTCTCTCTACACCATCTAAATCAGCAGATTCCGTAGGTTCGAATCCTACTGCCCTAAGAAACGATATTATCTAAACCTCCTCGTGGTTCGTTTCGGAAACAGGTAATGCTGGCTAATATAGATAGATAGAATGTAAAGGGAGATTAATTTTCTTTATAGCGTAGTAGCACAATGGTTAGTGCATCCCCCTTATAAGAGGAAGACGCGAGGTCAGTACTCGACTACGCTACCATAAATTTGCTTAAAACTTATTCACAAAGAAGTTCAAAAGTTTTTAATTGTGAACTCTTTCTGTCTCACTAGTTCAATAGTAGAACAACTGCCTTTTAAGCAGTAGACCTCGGAGCGTAACCGTGGTGAGGCACCAATAGGCATTTACAGCAAAATATACATAAAAATAAAATTAATGAGTCAACTATCTATTTATCATCTCCGAATGCCTAGTTTATTAAATTTAAGAAAGGAAAATTTTTATGAATATTGTAAATAAGTCGCCGCCTTGACAATTTTATTTAAATATTAAACTTTAATGCCACATTCGTATAATAGTAGTATATCAGGCTTCCACCCTGAGTGCAGCGGAGCGTAACCGCTATGCGGCTGTCTACATGAACCAAACCTTCACGTGGTGTAGATGTTTAAACTAATTGGTTCATTTAATTGAGGTGAATAAATATGGTTGGAATTTATAAAATAATTAATAAAATTAATGGAAAAGTATATGTTGGTCAATCAATAGATATTAAAGAAAGATGGTACCAACATAAATATAAAGCAAAACATGATACAGAAAAAGGATATAATTCAGCTATTCATCAAGCTTTTCGTAAATATGGAGAAGAAAATTTTTTATTTGAAGTTATAGAGGAATGTTCTTCAGAATGTTTAGATGAGCGAGAAAAATTTTGGATAAAAGAATTGGGATCTTTAACTCCAAACGGATATAATATTTTATCTGGCGGTTAGAAAAAAAAGAACGAAAGAAAGAAGATGTTTAAAATGTAACGCTCTTATATCAAAAGGAGCAAAATTATGTAAAAAATGTAGCAATAGAAAGCAACAAGATAATAGTGCTTTTCCACAATCTATTAATGGTTTTTCAGAAGAAGAAAAATTATATTATGTTAAACAAATTCTTGAATTGGGCTTTGAAGGATTCGCAAGATTATATTGTAGAACAGGAAATGCAGCAAAGAAATGGTGTAAAAAGTATGAAATACCGCCTTTAAAAGGAGAGTTGCAAGAATGGTATAATATTAAAATGGGAATATAGGAAAAACAAAAGAATCCCCATAAAATTCCTGTTTATTAGATAGATATAAAAACAAATGAAATTATAAATCAATTTGAAAGTGCGAAAGCCGCAGGACTATCAATGGGTGCCTCGAGTGGTTCTCATATAACAGAGGCCTGTAAAGGAAAAATTAAGACAGCTTATGGATATAAATGGAAATATGCTACAGAGATTGGAGCGTAACCGCTATGTGGCTCCATTTGACCTTAGTAAGTCATAAAACTGCTATAAAACTGGTGAGTAAGTCTAGTTGGCGAAGACAGCAGTCTGTAAAACTATGACATAAGAAACATCGTTGGTTCAAATCCAACAAAGCGCGCCAACCTTTAGAAAAAAAGGAGAAAGAAAAATGTTTAAGTGCTGTATTTGTCATCGAGAATACTCAACTAAGGAAGCCGCAGTAAAATGTGTTAATGAATGCGGTAGGAAGATGACTGCTAATGGAATTTTTAAATCAAAATCGGCTCCACAAGGAGAAACAGTTAATAAGTATGAATATAGTGATTCTTTTAAAGAGGTTCCAGCAACTAAAGAAGAAATTGTTACTCTATGTTCTAAACTTATTAGTGCCGGCGCGAATAAACAGCAGATTAATTCAATGCAAGACAAGGCATTGATGAATTGGAATTTAAAAACCTTGCCTGAAAAAGAAATTGAATTTAAAAGATTCAAAGTTCTTGCTTCTTTGTATAATCTATGATATAATATTTATAGTAAACAAAAAGGAGATAAGAAAATGTTAGTTAAAACTCATTTAATTGTAACTTCTCAGCATGAAGAATATATTGTTAAATGGCATGGTTCATTAGCCAATTCTAATCCATTATTTAAAAATAATATGCCAATATTTATTTTAATTAGTGGAAAAGGACGAATGGAATTAAATACTCTTGATATTCCTTATCTTGAAAAAATTGCAAAGAATTTTACTTCTCCTAAAGGTAGAGGGGCTATCACTACGGATAAAACTTATATTTATTTAAAAGAAGTGGATGGCAATGAAAAACAAATTGGTACTGTTATTCATAACCATGTTAGACAATATGCTCCTATGTATGATGATCTTTAAAGAGATAGGAATATCTCTTATATAGCAGATTGGAGTAATGCTAACTCACTAGGCTCATTACCTAGAGCTTCACGTTGGACTCGTGAATCTGCCTCCAATAAGTTTAAAAATTTTTCCAATTTTTTAATAAATTGGAATATAAACAAGCGTGGTGGAATCAGTATACACGATGAACTTAAAATTCATTGCTCTAAGAGCATGAGAGTGCAAATCTCTTCGCTTGTACCACTTAAAATTTTTAATTTAAAAGGAGTAAATTAAATGAAGAATGTTTTTATTTCACAACCAATGCGTGACCTTACATCAGACGAAATCAAAGCTAATCGTTTCGCAGCGATTAAGGATATTAAAAAGTTCGTACTAAATAAGTATGATGAAGAAGTTAATATCATTGATTCTTACTTTGAAGATGCACCGCGAACGAAGTTACCTGCTCTTTGGTGGCTTGGACAATCAATTTGTAAGCTATCCGAAGCAGACATTATCTATTGTCTAAAGGGATATGAAACTGCACGAGGTTGCTGTATTGAGGTTCTTTGTGCTAAGGAATACGGAATTGAGATTGTTGAGGAATCTTAATTATTGATTTTAATTATAATTTATGATATAATATTTATAGTAAATGAAAAGGAGATTAAAAATTATGGAAAAGCGTTACACACTCGAAGAAATCAATCTACGAATTAAGAAGCTAATGGTAAAGGAAATGCAGAACATTAAGCTAATTAATAAGTGGCGGCGAATTAAGAAGAATCTTTATCCGGATGTAGAATAATTCTTTTAAAGACGAGTTCAGCGATTATTTCTTTATTACTCACCGATATATGAGATTTATAAATGAAATCGTCTTGTTTAGAAAGACAACTACAGCGATTATTTTGGTATCTTTATTGTTTGTATAAACGGTTATTTACCCTATCACCTCCCGTTGTCTTGGATATTAAAAAAGAATAGAGCCTATCATCATAATTTGATAGGTATTATAAATGAAGACAGTTTCAGCTAATTTTTTTGAAAGTATTGAATAATGGTTATTTTTAAGCTGTCTTGTCTATTTGGTCGGTACTTTTCTTCAACCTTACCCATAAAGTTAAAAAGAAGATTTTCAGCTTTGTTGCTGACCTGCGGGTGTTCTCTTTCACACAGCAGCGCAAAATAATAAAATAAAAGAAATTTAAAAATCCATTTTTAGCTGACGAGCAAAATGGTGTAGGTTGCGCAGTCTATTTAGATTTTATGGGTGATATTAAAGCGTCTATAATATCACAGCCGCCCGTGCAAGACGCGATTAAATTTAAATGAACGGCTATAGGTTGAAATTCCTTTTAGGAGAGAGAAATGCTCCTAATAAAATGGAGAATTTAAAATCGCAAACCTTCACGAGGTATTCTCTGTTTTAACTAATTGCGATTAAGACAGTTACAGCCAATTTTTATAGGATATATGCGATATATGGACTGTCTTGTTTATTGGCATTTTCAGCAGCATACATACTATTATACAATGTCAAGGAGGATTTTTATTATGAATTTTTCAGAAGCTTTTAAGGCAGTAGTTAGTCAGACCTTTACAGAAAATGGTGGAAAGTGTTTTTCATCTACCGGTTCTGATTTACTGAATTTATTTGCAACAATTGGCGGCTTACGCTCTGTTCCAGAAGATAAGATTATTGAGATGTATAAGGCGGCAAGAGATGAGGATAAGGAATTAGCAGATAATCTTGTTCTTTATTCTCGTAACATTCGTGAAGATGGTTGCGGCGAAAGACGTGTTGGTAAGATTCTGCTAAAGACTCTCGCCAAGCTTGATCCACAGAAAGTTAATCGAAATTTTACTACTATTGTTAATAATGGTAGATGGGACGATCTATTCTGTCTTTTCGATACTCCTTGCGAAGATAAGATGATGATTTATTGTTTAAAGCAGATAACAGAAGATATTAATTCTTTTGTTGAAAAGAAACCAGTATCTCTTATTGCAAAGTGGATGCCGTCGGTTAATACTTCTTCAAAAGAAACTGTTAAAATGGCTAAGAAGTTTTGTCGTTTTGCAGGTATTTCTGAAAAGGACTATCGTAAAACTCTATCTGGACTTCGTAGTTATTTAAATATTACTGAAAAGTTAATGTCTGCTAAGAAATGGGATTTAATTGACTTTGAAACCGTTCCTTCTGTAGCAATGAACCGGTATATGAACGCCTTTTCAAAGAATTGCGGAGAAAAGTGGTTTGAATATCGAGAATCTGTTATTAGTGGAGAAAAGAAAATTAATGCCGCAACGCTGTTCCCATACGATATTGTTCGACCTATTTTTAACAGCTTATATGATTGGGCTGATTGGGCTGACACAGGATATGATGATGAGCTTCTCAACGAACAATGGAAAGCTCTTCCAAATTATTTAAAAAATAATGAAGAAGTAGTATGCATGTGTGATGTTAGCGGCTCTATGTTCGGTGATAATTGTCGTCCTATTTCTACTTCTATTGGACTTGGTATTTATTTTGCTCAGCATAATCAAGGTACATATCATAATATGTATATGTCTTTTTCTTCTTACCCTAGCTTTATTGCCATTGAAGATGGTCAGAAGATTAGTGATATTGTAAAGAAAATGACACAGACAGGAATTGGTTATTCTACTAATCTTGATGCAGGTTTTGAAGCAATTTATAAGGTTGCAGTAAAGACTAATGATGTTCCCAAGGCACTCATTGTTATCAGTGATATGGAAATTGATTCTTATAAAGATGATAGTTTTTCTATTGCTGATAAGTGGGAACAAAAGTTTAAAGAAGTTGGCTTAATTATGCCAAAGTTGATTCTTTGGAATGTTGAGAGTAGAGGAAGGGATACTTTCCTATCTACTAGATACAATCCTAATGTAGCTTTTATTAGTGGTCAATCTGCGGCGACATTTAGCCATCTACAAACATTAATTGAAAAGGATGCTTATTCAGCTATGGTTGAGATTCTTTCTCTACCACAGTTTCAGTGGACATAATAAATAGATAAAAGAAAGCGATAGTACTAGTTATACTATCGCTTTTGTTGATTTTAGTTATAAATTATAGTATAATTATTATAGTAAATAAAAAAGGAGATTTAAGATATGATTGATTTTAATGCTCTTGACGAAAGAACAGAGATTACTATTGATGATGTAAATTGGATTCTCGATAAATTTTATCCAGAGAACAGTCTTGATTACAAGTATACTACAGATGGATATATTCGCGTATCAATGATGCTTTTTAATTTAGCTTCTAGTGTTTTAAGACTAGATTTTTCAATGCCGGACGACCTCGATCCTGATATTGATTGCAATCCTTGGGATGAAAATGGTAGACCAGTTGTTACGGAGGCAATGATTCCAACACTTACAAGAGTTTATCCTTATTCAGTTGTTAAAACTTATTATTTAAGTAAAGAAGCCGCAAATAGTGGTAATTATAATATTTTAAAGGAGGAAAAAGATTGAGAATGTTTGATTATAAGGAACTTAAAAATAAGGTTGTAAATGGGGAAGAATTAAGTGCTGATGAAGTCCAGTATATTTATTATGGAGAGGTATTCCCACAAGTAGATCGTATTGGCGGCGATGAAGGAAGATGGTATAGATATATTACTGTAGTCTATGAGATTAATGACTCTTATTATAGTATTTATTATTATAAAGGTTTAACAGAGTATCAAGAAGATGAGTTTGAAAATCAAGTTGCAGACGAAGTTGAAAAAAGACCAGTTACAACTTATGAATGGGTAAAGGTGGATTAATGGGAAGATTATTTTGTTGTGGTGATACTCACCAAAATATAGATATTCATAAACTAAACAGTACTAATTTTAAAATTGGAAATGAATTAATAAAAGAAGATATTATGGTAATTTTAGGAGATGCTGGATTCGTTTGGTCTTATGGAATAGAAGCTGAAAAACAAGAAAAATATTGGAGAAATTGGATTACTAATAAACCGTGGACCACTTTTGCTGTCCAAGGGAATCACGAAGCATTTTCATTAATTAAAGAATTTCCAATTGTAGAATTTTGTGGCGGCCATGTCTATAAGATTACTGATTCATTATTCTATGCTATTAGTGGCGAAATTTATAATTTAAATGGAAAAACTTGCTTAGTAATCAATGGAGCAGATTCACAAGACAAAAGTCTAAGAAAAGAAGGTATTTCATGGTGGTCAGAGGAACAAATTACGGAAGAAGATATTCAAAAGGCAAAATTTAATTTAAAAAGATACAATAATAAAGTTGACTATCTTCTGACTCACACCGGTGGCGTGAATGTTTGTGCTTCATTGGGATTTAAACCTACTATTTCAGATGTAAGATTAAGTCAAATTCTAAATACTTTTCAATATGATTACCATTATTTAGGACACTATCATGTTGATAAAACTATTGATAATAAAACCAGAATTTTTTATAATGATATAAAGGAGATTTATTAATGGATAGAACCTATCAAGCTTTTGAAAATATAAGATATACTGAAAGCGAATTGAAAAAAAGAGGATATAAGCCGCTATATATTGGACTATATGGTAGTGATAATTATGGCTTAAATACCGCCGAATCTGATTATGATTTTAAAGCTATTGTAGCGCCAACAATTAGAGATTTTATTAAAGGCAAACAAGTTTCTACTACAATTGAATTGCCTTTTGGGCTTTGTGATGTCAAAAATCCGCAGAATATGTTTAATTGTTGGAAGAAACAAAACATTAATTTCCTTGAAATCTTATTTACAAAATATTGTTTGTATTATGATAATCTTTTTTATGATTTAAGAAAAATGAGAGAAGAAATTGCGAGATGGCGACCGCTAAACAATGTAATGTGTATTTATGGAATGGCTTGTGAAAAATATCATGCTTTATTCCATGAATATCCATCTAATAAAGAAAAAATTGAAAAGTATGGTTATGATAGTAAGCAACTTCATCATCTACTTCGATTAGAATATTTTATTAACGGCTATTTTGAATTTTTAACGGGCAGTAGAATATATAAGGGAATTCTTGTTCCTTCTTATGAAGATAGAAAATATTTAATTTCTATTAAGACCTATGAAAGAACTTATAGTATTGATGAAGTAAAATTGTTAGCAGATAGAGCAATGAAACGTATTAAGAATATGAAAGATATTATTATTAATAAAAGTGGCTTAGATTTAAGTGAAAATAAACAAACTACAGAAAAGATGGATTCCATTCTTGAAGAGTTAGTTACAAATTCATTAAAAGAAGAATTAAAAAATGCTTGATTTTTATTATAAACTATAGTATAATTATTATAGTAAATGAAAAGGAGAGAATATTTAAATGGCAAAGAGAATTACCGAAGAAATGAAAGTCCAGATAAATGAGCTATATATTGAGTACGGTGTTAAGAAAAGAGTTGCTGAAATTTTAGGTATCTCTCCCTCAACTGTATCTAAATATATCATTCCGAATTATAAAAGTCAAAAAGAAACTAAAATTAAATTTTCTACGCCGCCACGAGGTTGTCGTGCCCTTATGAAAGGAATTATGGAAGACTTCTGTGATGCTTGTAGATTAACAGAAGAAGAATGGAACGAACTAAAGAAATTTCAAAAGGAGTATTTCTAATGTATAGATTCTATGTTGAAGAAACTTGTGAGCCAAACATTTATTCTGTTTATTTTGATACTAGCTTAGTTGAAAAGTTACCAAATTTTTGTTATCACGGTTCTCTTCATGTTGTTGCGGCGAGAACATTAGGATATAGTTATGTTGAATATTTAAAGTTTTGTAGCGTTAATGGAGCAACTTTAAGAGGTAGGGAAGGGTATACTTATCCAGTTTACAAGAATAAAGAAGATGCTACAAAAGTTTGCCAGATTTTGAATGAAAATTGGGTTGAAGTTGAAAAATATTTAAAAGAGGTGATTAAGAAAAATGATATGTAAGATTAAAGCGTTGTGCTGGAGTGATAGAGAATGTAAAACACCTTCAGTAACATATTTTTATACAGAAGTTGAAAATCTTGATAAAGATATTCTAAAAATTGGAAATTTTGTAATAAGAAAATCATATTATACTGACTACATTCTATATACCTATTTAATTCTTAATAGAGAATTTCTTTCATCGCGAGCAAGTATGGACATGAAAATAGAATACGTCTTTTATGACGAGTTGTCTGTATTATTAGAGCATGACAAATTTGTCCAATATTATGACAATTATTATTTAATAGACCGTGGATTCGGGAAACATACAAGATATAATAATATTAATGAAGTCCTTGATGATATTAAGTTTTTTAAAAATGCAGAAGGAAATCAAATTTCATATATAGCAGGAGACTATAAAATAGAAGCATGTAACTGGAAATATATAGAAGCGAATTATTTTAAGGAAGAAAAACAGAATAATTCTCTTGAACAAGCGCCGGAAAAAGAAAAACCAGTAAAAATGATATTACTAGATGGAGAAAATATAGCAATTCCAATAAATTCTAGGTCATCATATTTAACTATTCATGATTGTTGTGCTACATCATATGCTGACCTTGTACAAGCTACAGAAAAAGTTAGCTGGAATGAATATAATAAAAAGAAAGATGGAGGAAAGAGTATGTTTAATAATCTAATGAAGAATTTTAAGTTTGGTAAAATGGATACAAACGCTATTAAGTATTCTTTTAATGGCATCGCATTTCAAACAGAAGATAATGATTATGTTGTCTATAATCCAGATATGACATTTACAAATGTTAGTGAAATGGTTATGGATATTCCAATTTATGTAATGCCTGTACCAAAGTCAGATGTTAAGATTGGGGATATTATTATTCATAATAGTGAATTTGTAATTGTCCAGTCTATTGAATCTAAGGAAATTCGAGTAGCACGGCCGCGAACAAAGGAAATTGTTGGTATTATTCCAGAGAAGTCTGTCTTTGGATTTGACTTTTATACAAAGGTTATTGATTTTACTAAGAATTTTAGCAATAGTGCAACTTCATCTAATCCCTTTGGTAATCTTCCAATGCTTATGATGATGGATAATAAGGATAATAATAATGATATGTTAATGTTCATGATGATGAATGGCGGTAAAATGGATTTTAATAATCCAATGTTTATGTATATGATGATGTCTAAGTCCGAAGATAAGTCTAATCTATTGCCGCTAATGATGTTAATGAATCAAAATAAAAGTGAGAAGTCAATGACCGGATATAAAATTAATAACTCTGAGTCAAATATTGTACTAAACACAGAAGGTCTTAATTGGTATTCAGTTAATTAAGGAGGGTAAGATGAACGAAAAAGGTTTACTTCTCTATGAGATTGAGGAATGCCAAAAGAAATTGGACAATATTATTCTAAAAGAAAACAAAAATAAAGTAGATTTACTATATGAACAAGCAAAGGATTATATTGGAAAATATTATTTAGATAAAGAAGAAGAGTATCTTTATTTTGTTTATGATATTAATATAAATGATACTATTAACAATGAAATATATAATGAAAATATCAATTCTTTTAATGATATTTTTCTAAAAGCTTATAAATTTAATAAAAATGGTAAAATTACAGAAAAATCATCTGTATTATTACACCCTAATTATACTTTTCAGCCAGATGTGCTATTAGCGGAATACTGTCGCTTAAATATTTCAACAATTAAGTTATATTTAAATGAAATAAATGAAGATTTAGCAAGAAATTTTTTCTCTAATTGGGTAGTAAATCTATTCCGTATTCCAGACCATTTAAAGCAAAAATATTATGAGGTTTTTGCAGATTTAGAGGAATAAAGGTATTTACAATTGTAATAAAATATAGTATAATTATTATAGAAATTAAGAAAGAGGTAAATAAGAATGAATTTAGATAACTTTGAATCTGCTGATTATTTTCATAATGTTAGCATGCACGCAGAATTAGATAGAGAAATTGGCGGAATGTTGTATTGGATTATAGATAAGATTGATGATGCTGCAAAGGAAGCAGAGTTTAATATTATTTATAGTCTATCGGAGCAATGTACAGAAGAGCAGTATGTTCGTTTAAAAACTTATTTGAAAAAGCTTAAATTTGGTGTAGAATTTCTATATAAACGTGGAGATATAAAGGAAATTGCTGGAATGAAAATTAGTTGGTAAAGGAGTGATAGTATGATTTTAGATATTCAAAAGTTTATCTATAATAATCCTACTGACTGGAAAGAAAAACTCTCAAATGCACCATACTATTTACAAATTTATAAATGGGAAAATCTACCATTGTATGGATTTAAATATCAGACTACCAAGTCTGATTTATCTTTGTCTATTGTTCAAGAAGCGAGAGGGTTAATTTTAAATGAGGATGGGTACGTAGTAGCATATCCTTTCTATAAGTTTTTTAATTATCAAGAACCAAATGCCGCAGTAATTGATTGGCGTTCAGCTTTTGCTACCCTTAAAATTGATGGTTCTTTAATTACAGTATTCTATTATAATAACGAATGGCAAGTAGCTACTTCTTCCGGTCGTCCTGCTGATAAAGCCGATTTGAATGATATTCTTTATCCAAATTTTAGAGTATTATTTGATGCCGCGGCGAAAAACTCTGGATTGGATTTTAATAATCTAAAGATTTATAATACTTACTGTTTTGAACTAGTTTCTAAGGCAAATAAAGTAGTTATTGATTATGAAAAACCAAAACTTTATCATATTTTTACTCGTAGTAAAACAACTTTTGAAGAAGATATTTATGAAAATATTGGAATCGAAAAGCCTAAACGGTTTAATTTTAATTCAAAAAAGGATTATCAAGAACTTGTTAAGAAAATGGAAACTGAAAATGTTGAAGGAATTGTTGTTCAAGATCGTCATGGTAATCGAGTAAAAATGAAAACTGAATCTTATTTGAGAAAGCACTATTTAAGAAACAATAATGTTTGGTCTGAAAAAAGAATTATTGATACCATTTTAGCCGGTGAAGTAGATGAAGTCATTGGATACTTTCCAGAATATAAAGAAAAATTTGCCCTATTAGAAGACAAAATGAGATTTGTTTATGTTCATCTAATAATGCTTGAATCTTTTACTAATCAAGAATGGATAAAAGAAACATTCTGCCCAGATAAGAAGCAATTTTCTTTATTTCATAAAGATAAGTCGCCTTTTGTCCGTTCAATTTTATTTAAATTTTATGATGGATATAAGCTAGATGATATAATTTCAAAATGGACTTCAAAAGAATGGAAACAAGCATTAAAAGAGGAGAATTATTATGGTATACGTGATTCGTCGTCGGCAAGACGACTATTATCTACAAAATTGCGAGGGGTTAAATCTATGGAGTTCTGAACTTTCAGAATCTTGTTATTTAACAAGAGAACAAGTTCAAAAATTTCAAGCTTTTATTCCGCATCTTAATGAATACTTAGTTTATACAATTCTAAATCCCAAGCGCGGCGAAAACATTGACTTTTCTGATTAAATATAGTATAATATTTATAGAAATTGAGAGAAAGGAGTTCATTAAATGAACATTAATAGCTTTGATTTATTTACACAAATTGAGGATGTAATGGAAATGCCCATTGAACTAATTCTCGAAGAAATTTATAAAGAAGAAGAAAAGGAGGAGTTAAATTGAGTCGCAAAAATCATCGCCGAGAAACTGATTTTGTTCCCTATGATAAGATGTCTAAAAGGGATAAGAAACAGATTGATAAAGAAAAAAGAGGTGATTGGGGCGGTATTGATCCAAGAACTCGGCGAGAGGATAAAGATAAATATAAGCGTAGGAAGCAAAAACAAAAAGAAAAAGACGATTATTATTACGATGAAGATTATGATTATTAATAGGAGGAATCTATTTATGGAACTAAGTTATGAATGTCCAATTTGTCACAAGAAGTATGCAGTGATTACTGATATGGCCAATTGTATTATTGCTGATGAAAAGAAGCAAAAGGAAGATAGTAAAATTAAGGAGCTTATTGAGGCAGAAAACTCCATTGAGACGACTTATGGAAAGCTAAAGAGTGCAGTCAATAAGTATAACCGATTAAGTGATTCTAAGACTTATGTTTGTACGCTGACAAGTTCTGAACATGCATTAAAGAGTGATCCCAACTCTACGCAGTCCGCAGGTAAATGTGGTTGCGGCGAAAAGTGTAAGAACAAGGATAATACAGATAATTTTACTTTTGATATTGACAAAGATATAATTAAAGAACTGTCTGAAAGAATTGCAAGTGGCGATATTTTTAAGCTATTTAGTGGGATTTAACTTTTGAAAACGAGAGGGTTAAATCCCTCTTTTTATGTCTAAAAAATGTCGAATTTTGTTGAAAGGAGGAAATTATAATGAGAATTAGTTATGTAAGATGGTATACTCCACAAGAGAAAATGCCAGAAGCTAATGAAATTGTTATTATTAAATGCAACTTTTTAAATGAACCAACTTTTGGATATTATTCAGAAGGACTCTGGATATTATCTGAAGAACAGTTATCCGATGAGTTTAAAAAATTTCCTCTGGAAATACAAGTAGAAGAGTGGGCGGCAATGCCTTGGTAATATTTAGTAAAAGTCGAGAAGTTAATTTTTCTTGACTTTTTTTATTATCTATGATATAATATAAATATAGAAAAAGGAAAGGAGAAAAGAAAAAATGAGAGCGGATATTAAAGAAATCATTAATTTAAAGGATACTTTGGGTGAAATCTTTTACAATGATTGTGACGATGAGTTTCCTTGCAACGGCTATGGCATACCAATTGATGAAATTTATGATTATGACTACAACTACGGAGCTTCTAAGCTTGTATTCTTTCTTGATAATTGTGTTTTGAAAGTACCTTTTGTCGGTTGGTTTTATGGAACTGGCTATGATTATTATGAAGTAGAAAACTATTGTGTAAAAGAAGTTAGTCTTTATAAAAGAGCAAAACAGGAAGGTGTTGATAAGTTTTTTCTTAAAAGTAGAATGATTACTCCTGAAATAGAGTTACAAGAAAAGGCAGATGGAATTTATCTTAAAGTGCCGGATGTCAAAGGTAAAGAGGAATCAATTAAAAGTAGTTTTTCTGCATATGCTAATTCTCAATTACCCATGTATACAAGAGCAATTCTTCAAATGAATTATAGTCAGTCAGACCTTGATAAGTTTTGTGCTTTTATTGAAAAGTACAGTATTAATGATTTGTCTATGCACAATATGTGTGTAAAAGATAATAGAGTTGTGTTTATGGACTATAGTGGTTTTTATGATTGTTGAGAGGAGAAAAATATGAAATTTCCTAAATGTTATATTATGATAGGTTTGCCGGGTTCTGGAAAGGATTATTTTATTAATTCTAATAAAAAAGAAAATGATATAGTTATATCTTCCGATAAGTTAAGAGAAGAACTTTTTGGAGATATTAATGATCAAAAGCATAATAATGAAATTTTTAATGAAATGTTTAAGAGAACTGTTGCGGCATTAAAAAATGGACAAAATGTTTATTATAATGCTACAAATATTAATAGGAAAAGAAGAATTAATTTAATTAAAGAAATTAAAAATGCAGTAAAGAAAACGGTAGCTTTTTATGCTATTGTTATTGCTACGCCATACGAAAAGTGCTTAGAAAATAATAATAAAAGAGATAGAAAAGTACCAGAAGAAGTAATCAAGAAAATGTTGTTTAATTATCAGCCGCCGACATATCAAGAGGGTTTTTATTATATTGAGTTCATTAGAAATTATTCTTTTGATATTGACCTTCTTTTGAAGAAATCTCAAAATATTAGCCATTGTAATCCTCATCATAAATTAACAATTGGCGATCATATGTTAAAATCCGCAGAATATATCAAAAATTATTGCGACGAATATAATCTTCCTTTTGATTATTATATGTCTAATATTTATATTGCTACGAAATTTCATGATATTGGAAAATCAATGACGCAAATTCAGAAGGATGGAATCTGCCATTATTATAATCATCATAATGTTGGAGCGTATATTGTATCATGTAGTGAACTTGGTGATAACAACAATGCAATAGTTCTTATTAGTAATTTAATTTATCACCATATGGATTATTTTGATGAAAACAAAATTAAAAAAACGAAACAATTTTTTCATAATAATTCTATTGGTTATTATAATTTAAACAGACCATCTTTTGAATGGTGCCTTGATTTACTTCATTGTGCAGATATTTATGCTCATTAAGGAGGAATTTATATGTTTAGTATTATTATTTTAATTATTAGCTTTTTTATGTTAATCGTAACTATAGGAATTTTAGCCGCGAGATCCTATATGGGAGAATTTGATATTTCAGAGGATTGTCCGTTGATTCTTTGTTGCCTTTTAACAATTGGAAATATTCTACTCGTTATTCTTAACTAAACTTGATTTTTGCTATAAACTATGATATAATATTTATAGAAACTTAAAGGAGGAAATTATAAATGACTACAGCTATCTTGATTTCTATTATTTGTGTTGCGGCGGCAACAGGACTCGGAATGGGCGCAATGATTTATTCATTAATGAAGATTGGCTCGATGGCATCGAGGTTAGAGGAAGAAACGCTAAAAGAAATGAGTAAGATTGAAAAGGATATTTTTGAAAAGAAGGATATTTTTGGAGAAGAGGATATTTTTGGAGAGGAGGATAATTGATGGCTTTAATTGATTACTTTGTAGATTGGTTTGATGTTTGTCCAGAAATTTTTAATCCAGATGAATGGTATGAAACTGAACTGGATTGTTTTGTGGAGGATTAACCATGTATAAATTTATTTCTTATTATAAAAATGGATTACGGAGTACAAAGTTTTATGAAGATTTAAGAGAAGGTCTCGATGACTACTATTTCAATGATATGATTGCTGATATGATTGATGATTGTAATGAAAAGGCTCATATCGTTGGAATGGGAGAGGTAAATCAAAGCTATATTCTTCGCAAATGCGATCCAGATATTTTTGAACAAATTTATGAGGAAGAACTTAATTATTATGCGGATGAGTATATTCCCGAAGAGATTGACAATGATGAATCTGCTCATTTTGATATGTGGGAAGATAATGGAACTAGAGTAACAATTAGTTGGATTCCAGATGGAGAGGAGGATTAATAATGGCAAGTGGATATATTAATGTAAAAATTTGGAATGCTGATGAAGGAACAATAATTACAGAGGAAAGACTATATAATCGAAAAGATTTTACCATGATGCTAATTGATTATTTTGCAGAAGATATGTTCTTTTTGCATAAGCTAAGAAATTCGATTGGTCGTTGTCCAGTTACTCTTTCAGACTTTCTATCTGATGTTTATGAGGATATGCTATTTGAAGCTAGTGAAGATGGTTATGAAAAGGCACTAATTATGGACAATATGCCTGTTTCACCGCTAAAGATTGAAGTACGTTTTTGTAGAGAGGAAAAAACTAGTGAATAAAGAAACAATTAGAATTAAAGTAGAAAATAAAGACCTATGTGAAGAGATTGTACGATATGGTATTTTAACTTATTCTGAAAACTGTGAGAAATTTGAGAGTGACAAATGGAATAATAGTTATTATCGTATTTATCGACATAATCAGAAATTCTATAGAATTGATGTAGAATTTGATTTAAATAAAAATCAAATTATTTTAACTAATTGTTATGAAGTTCAGCCAATTATTGAATCTCATGTGGTTTATAAAAGAATTTAACTTTAAGGGGTAGTGAATAGCTACCCCTTTACTTTTAATATAAAATATAGTATAATAATTATAGAAAAAGAAAAGGAGTGATTCTATGGGAGTTTTGGCATTCGTTTTATTTATTTTAATGATGTTAGGAACATTTATTGTTGATATTTTTACAGATGTATCTATTCGCCGCAATAGTTATAAGCCATTATTTATTGGCTATGTTATCTTGTTGGTTGTTTTGCTTGTGTTGATTGGTTTTATTGCGTAAAGGAGATATAAATGAATAAAAAGATTTTGAAAAAGTTGTCGTCGTTGTATGACGATATTTACTCGCCTATTCCGTATCATCAGAATAAAACAAAAATGGTTTCGTTTGTTATTTATAAAAACAAGATTCTTTGTTTTGGAGTCAATAGCGAAAGAACTTCACCTATTCAACATTACTATAGAGTTAGGACAAAAGATGCCAATAAAGATTATATTTATGATAAGCTCCATGCTGAAATTGATTGCATTGGTAAACTACCTCGTGGCTTCAATGATTTCAAAAAAGCAGAATTGGTTATTGTGTCCAAAATGAAGAATGGAAATTTTAGATTAGCTAAACCTTGTCCTATTTGTAGAACAATGATTGAACAATATGGATTTAAAAATATTTATTATACAACTTATGAAAATAAGTTTGTAAAGGAGATTGATATTTAATGCTGGTAGATGCGAGAGTTTGTGCTAAAGAATTGATTGATTTATTTAAAGCTCATGCCAATAATAATGATATGTATTATTTTACGGCTGACAAAAATGAGAAGGAATTTAGCTATATTGGGACTAATATTAATACTACTTATGAAAGACGCCAATATGCTATTTATGATAAAAATAAAATAGTAGGTTATTTTTCTTATTGTTATGATGACGTTGAAAATGAGTTATTTAATTTTGGAGTTAGATTGGAACTGTTTGATTTCGGTCTTTACTCTTTTGATAAAAATAATCCTATTATTGGTTTAGATATTTATAAAGAAATGCAAAAACTTCGTAAAGAGTATGGCTGTTGTTATGTTTCTTTTTATATGATTAAAGGCAACCCAGTTGAAAAGCATTATGATAGAATTATTAAACATTTTCATGGACGGAAAAAAATTCATCCGAATTTAGTGGATAAAAGTATTACAGATATTCAATATAGTTTTATTATGAAGTAAAAGCTAAAAAATGAGCATTTACATTGTTATTAAATGGTAAAAAGAAATTTTAACTAAAATCTATGACAAAAATTTTCCTTGATTTTCTCTATAAACTATGATATAATTATTATAGTAAATGAGAGAAAAGAAAGGATTTTTTTTATGACTAATTTTGAAGAAAAGATTTATAATGCATTTCCGACCTGTACTGTTAATAAGACATCCACAGCAGCCACTTTAATGAGTTTTTTAGATTTGGACTCAGATTTGAAAAGCTGGCTTCTTCAAAAATTTACTGATAAAGACGGTAAACTTAATGCTTATATGTTAAGTGAGTATGTAAAAGAATATAGACTTCCGGCTAATGAATGGAATATCAGATTGCTTGAAGCACGGCATTCTGAAAAAGGTTACATTAAGCTTCTAACGAAGGTAGTCGTAGAATTTGATTATGCGAATGACATGATTTGTTATTCTTTGCCTGAATATTCTTTTCCTAAAAAGAAAAAGGAAGCACAAGTAGATTGGTCTACTGTTTCTAAATATAAGAAGCATTTGCTTACACCAGATGGTTGTTGGGGTCTTGTTACTCTTATTTATGATTGCGGCATTGTTGTTCTTGATGATTTTGAGCCGATTTGTCCTTATACTTATGATTTGAACGAATATCGCGAAGCGGCAAAACAATTTACAACAGAAGAATGGATTGATGTTATTCTTAGTGGCTTAAATTTTAATCCGAAAGGATTTACAGAAGAAGAAAAACTTACTATTATTCAGAGATTTTTGCCTTTTGTTGAAAAGCGTTTGAATACAATTGAATTAGCTATTAAGGGTTCTGCAAAATCTTATTGTTACTCTCAGCTATCGCCGCATAATTGGCTTGTTAGTGGCAATATTTCTCGTGCAAGTGCATTCTATAATCTAACCACTAAGAAAGGTGGATATTTTACAAAGTATTCCCAGATTGCTTTTGATGAAGTTCAGTCTATTAAAACAAATAATGCAGAAGAAATGTCTAACGCTCTTAAAACTTATCTTGAAAGTGGAGAAATTCGTGTTGGTGATTTTTGTACAACGGCAGATGCTGGACTAAGTTTGATTGGTAATATTGACATCAATAGAATGGATTCAACAAAGTACAATATGTTTAAGTCCTTACCAAAGTGGATGGGCGAATCTGCTTTTATTGATAGATTTGCAATGATTATTGATGGTAAAAAGATTGGTAGATTTAATGAAAGCCGCAAGATGAATGGTTGGGGTATTTCTACTAATTATTTAGTTGAACTTCTTCATTCTTTGAGAGATGAATTTTATTATCGTTGTATTATTGATGAATTGCTTATTCCAGAGAAAGAAGCAGATACTCGTAATGTTGAAGCAGTAAAAAGAATTGCAACTGCATATTTAAAATTGCTTTTTCCTTATGTAACTTCTGTTGAAGATATTGATGTAGAAAAGTTTAAAAAGTATTGTTTAGAACCGGCAATTGCTGGGCGTGGTGCAGTTCTTTCTCAGCTTCAGATTATTGATGAGGAATATGAAGATAAGAAAATGCCGGAATTTGCAATTAGTATTGATTAAAAAGGAGAGATATTACAATGGGATTTAATTATAAATTTAAATTTAATGAACCAGAGTTTGTTATTACTGATAAAGAGATAACTTGTAAGCTTACTTTAGTTGACGGGCCAATAGATATTCTTTATATTAATCACATTTCTTGGTTCCAAGAGGGTATTGCTAATAGATGGGATCCACTAAATAAGAAATATATTAAACTTCTTAAAAAGACTTATATTGGAATGGCTAGAAAGTATTCTGGAGATACTGATAATGTAGAAATGGCAAAAGAAGTTGCCTACAAAAAGGCACGGCGGCAATTTTTAAAAGAAATAAACAACTTTTATACTGAACTATTAGGTCAAATGTATTATGTTTTTAATGGTATTGATGCTTCTCGCAAAAAGAACCTAAAAGAACTCGATGAAATTAAGAATAGAATTTTATATTTAACTGATCGTTATTATGATGACGAATGGGATTTCCCAATTCTTAGTCGAGATGGTAATAGTATTGGCTTAACTAAAAATAGCAGATGGTTTATTATTATTCCTACTCAGAACAAAGACGATTTTAATGTTGTTTTTAATGACGGAGATTATATGCGAGCAGTGAATAATGGAAGAGGACTTGGTTGCAATTGGATTAATTTAAGAACTGGAGAAATAATTAATCAAATGACTAATAAAGTAATGGATAAAATTATTTATATTGAGAGTAATAAAAAGCAATCCACTTATGAGCTTACAAAACAGACTTTTTGTGGAACTTTAAAAAATAAGATTATTAAGCCAAATCAATGGTTCCGTTATAAGACTCTTGAGCGTTATGATTGTTATTGTTCTTATTTTAATTCCTAATATTGTCAATGCCGTCAATAAGAATTTGTTTGATTTTTATTATAAACTATGATATAATTATTATAGTAAATAAAAGGAGAGGATTAAATGAAAAAATATGAAATGACTTCTAATACAAAAAATTTTTCTGGGCATATATTATTTCAAATTAAGGCACTTAAAGACTTTGGCGATGTCAAAGCTGGGGATTTGGGAGGTTATATCGAAAAGGAAGGAAATTTGTCGCATGATGGCAACGCATGGGTTTATAGAGATGCGCAAGTTTTTGGCAATGCAAAGATTATTTGTAATGCACAAATCTTTGATAATGCACAGGTTTATGGTGATACATGTATTTGTGGTGATGCATGGGTTTTTGGTGACGCACGAGTTTATGATAACGCACGAGTTTCTGACCATGCAGAAGTTTGTGGTAAAGCACAAATTTATGGTAATGCACAGATTTGTGGATACGCAGGAGTTTTTGGTGAAGCAAAAGTTTTTGATAGAGCACAAGTTTTTGATGGAGCAAGAATTTATGGTGACGCGCGAGTTTATGGCGAAACATGGATTCGTAATAATGCGTGGATTTTTAACTATGCACAAATTTCCAATAATGCAGACTATATCTGTTTCGGAGGATTTGGTAGCGAAAATGGAAATATAACTATGTTTAGAACCAAAAACAAAAATGTTTTTGTATATTGTGATTGTTTTAGAGGAAGTTTAAAAGAATTTGAAGAAAAGGTAAAAGAAACATATGGAAGCAATATATATGCAAAAGAATATTTGGCGTGTATTGAAGTTGCTAAAATTCATTTTCAAATTGAAGATTAAAGTAATAGATAATTTTTTATAAATAACTATATTCTCTTAATAAAAATAATCGATTTTTCTTACAAACTATGGTATAATTACTATAGTAAATGAAAAAAGGAGATCTAAATATGTATAGGCTTAACTATAGAATGAACGATGCATTTGAATCTAAACTTTTTGATACTATTGAAGAAGCTTATTGGTTTGCTGTTGATAATCTTGCTACAAAAGGAGACCGTGAATGGTACTATAATCTTTGCGGCGAAACTTTTGAAAGTGCTGTCAAAAATCTTACAGTTGATAGAGATACTTTGATGAGTGCAATTATGAGAAACTCAATGGAAAAAGTAATCATTTTTTATGAGGATTAAAGGAGTGTTAATATGCTGAAAGATATTTTCATTGTTTATGTTTATACTGGAGCGTATCGAACAGGAAATAGATATGTCGAAGAAGTTTTTGATACTGAAGTTGCGGCAGAAAATTATGTTTCACAGCAGTCTATTCCAGAAGATTATGAAATTGAAAAATTTTATATGCATTGTGGGAGAGATAGAAATGAATGAAAGCGCAAAGAAATTTATTCAAAATTCAAGGCTTGTTCTAACTGTTTTTACTGTTGAAAAACTACTTGGTATGGTAAATATGACATGGGCTGAGGTTTTAATTCCTCTATATATTTTACTTATATTTTATGTTGTTTATTTTATTTATGAGCTTTTTACATCATAAGGAGGATTTTATGGTTTATTGCTATTGTCAATGTCATTCTTGTTATGCAAGAACTAGAGAAATCCATTATCTTGCGGCGGAAAATATTGAACTTATAAAAGCTTTTCTTGCAAATTATAAGGATGATTATTTAAGTAAATGGGAATATATTGCTTTAGAAGATTATGAAACAAATGAAGCGGATTACGACGATGAATTTGATTCAGATGCCGATGAAGCATGGGAAATGTTTTACGATTCTTTTACTTATCAAGACTATGCTGAAAGTTATGAGTATTCTTTGCTACCAATTGAGAAAAACGATTTTGAAAATTTACCTTGGACTGTTATTGAGAAAGGAGAAATTAGATGATTCTATTCTTTTGTATGATTCCACTTTATGTTCTTAGTTTATTCTATGTAATTAAGGAGGCGATGTAATGAAAGTTAATAAAATTAGAAAGATTGAACCTACTTATAAAGAAGCTTGTGAACTTTATGGATATAAGTTAAAAGATAAAGTAGACTTTGAAACAAGAATTTCTAATGAGTGTTTTAATTTAGATGATTATTTCGCTCATGAAATTTTAATCCATATTCTTTATTTAAAAGAAAAGACTATAGGAGCGCCCGGAGCTTTATGTAAGGTTGATGAATACTGCAATATTATGGCAGATGATAATTCTCGTGAAAAATGGGAAAAAATTCTAGGTGATATTGCTCTTGGTTTTTATTTACGTTCAAAATTCGATTTTGACTTACAGGCAGATACAAGAACAAAAATTATTATGGAGAAGAAGAAAGCAAAAGCCTTTCAACTATTTGTTAAATGGTTTGATGCTTTTTGGGAATAAGGAGGATTAAATGAAAGTTTATATTGTAATTTGTGAATTGCTTGATGATGAAAAGTATAAAGTTTTTAGGAAGAGCGAAGATGCTGAAACCTATCTTAATGCTCAGATTGGTAAGTATTTTCTTCAAATGCTTGAAGATTTTAATGAAGATGGTGACAGAGATAACTTTATTTCTGAAATGAATGATGCTTATACTGCCTATTATACTTATATAGATGGTGGTTATAAGATGATTCAGCTTGATTCAGAAGTCTACTTTAAATTGGTAGAGTCAGATATTGAATAATACTTGATTTTTACTATAAACTATGCTATAATTATTATAGTAAATGAGAAAGGCGGAATTAACCGCCATACGCCGCAATAGCCAAACGGATAAGGCACTCGCCTTCTAAGCGAGAGAGTTTATGAGTTCAAATCTCATTTGCGGTGCCACTAAGAAAAAAATACTTGATTTTTACTATAAACTATGTTATAATTATTATAGTAAATGAGAGATAGGAAATAATCTTCTTGGTTCTTTGAAAGGAGAAAACATCTATGGGACTTGCTTATATTGAAAATTTAAATGGTGATGTTATTAGTTATATGGACGATCCGTTGAACAAAACGAATTATCGTAATACTAATAATACTTACAATGAAGATTTTAATTGCGGCGGATGGGCATTAAATACTTTCAATTGGCTTTGCCCCTTCGTTACTCATGCTTCAATGTGTGGTCTTGCCGACTTGGAAGATGAAGCTGATGACTATGATGATGAAGTTCTTGCAATGAATGAAAATCGTTTCTTTACAGATATAAATGACTACGAAAAGAGATTGAATAATTATCTTAATGAATGCCATGAATATGGCGGCGATGATGGAATATTTTATGACACACAATGGGACAATACAATAGTCGCTATGTTAAGTAAAATGCATCTGCTTGCTGCCTTTCCAGATATGAGAGAAGTTAATTCTTTTGATGAACTTAATGATGACGAATACGGAATCGCTTTTGCAACAAGAGATGATGATTTCCATTTTATTCGTTATTTTGATGGTGTTATTACTGGTAAATGCGGCGGCTTAGATATTCATGAATATGATAGCATTGAAGATGGACTTGATTATCTCGGCTATACACAAAACAAAACTTATTTTGCAAGAAAAATTCAGGAGGGTATGTCTAATGAATGGTAATTTTCTGAAAATTTTTGTTAATGAGGAAGATGCAATTAAGTTTGCTAATAATGTTGGCGGCAAGATGATTATTCGCTATGATTATGATGTCTTTTATGGTCTTGTAAAAGAGTTTACTGTTGAATATTAAGGAGAAATAAAATGAGTGTAGTAATTAAAGTAACTGATATGAGTGATAATAGTGTCAAGTTTTATAATGACATGATTGAATTTATGAATGAGTTTTACTCAGAAGAAGATTATAATGCGGATTGTGAAGACTATCAAGATAGAGATAGTAGAGAAAAATATTTTGATGAACTTTTCGATAAGGAAAGAATGGAAGAGTTTGATACGTTTTGGGGTTCATATAATGGTGCCATCGAAACATGGTGGAAGACTTTTCAAAAGGAAAATTTTTGTTTAAGAAAGCCCACTGATGGAAAGCTAATTTTTGAATGGTTTAATCGAACTTTTGAGCCACTAGAGGTAAAGGAAGAAAATAGTAGCAATTGATTTTTACTATAGAATATTATATAATTATTATAGTAAATAAAAAAGGAGACGCTAGATGAAAAAATATGAAATAACTTCTAATACTAAAGAATTCGCAGGACGAAAATTATTCCAAATTAGAGCGCTTAAAGACTTTGGTGGTGTTAAAGCTGGAGATTTAGGAGGTTATATCGAAAAGGAAGAAAATTTGTCGCATGATGGTAACGCATGGGTTTATGACAATGTAAAAGTTTATGACAATGCAAAAGTTTTTTGTGATGCACAGGTTCATGGTAATGCATTAATTTATAGTAATGCACGAGTTTTTGGTAAAGCAAAAGTTTATGGTAACACATGGGTTTGCGGTAACGCATTAATTTATGGCAATGCACAAATTTATGATGTTGTGCAAATTTATGACAACGTGCAAATTTATGATAATGCACAAATTTATGATAATGCATCTGTTTCTGGCAATGCAAGAGTTTTTGGTGATACACAGGTTCTTGGCAATGCACGGGTTTGCGGTAATGCACAAATTTACAATGATGCACTGATTTGTGATAGTGCAGATTATATTTGCTTCCAAGGATTTGGTAGTAAGAGCAGAAATACAACTATATTTAGAACTAGAAATGAAAATATTATGGTTAAATGTGGTTGTTTTAAAGGCAATCTAAAAGAATTTTCAGAGAAGATAAAAGAAACACATGGTAATACTAAATATGCAAAAGAATACTTGGCATGTATTGAAGTTGCCAAAATTCATTTTGGGACTGACGAATAGTTTTATAAATAACTATATTCTCTTAGTAAAATAATTGATTTTTACTATAGACTATGGTATAATTATTATAGTAAATGAGAAAAGGAGTTTTTAAATATGGCAAAAGATTTTAGATTTAAGAAACCCGAATATGAAATTATCAACGGTGGTAAGAATGTTCAGTGTTATATTCCAGTTGTAGCAAATGATATGAGATCTTTTATTAATCTATATTATACCGGTGGTGGCATTGCTACTTGTACTGAAATTAAAAAGGCTTATGACAATGTTTGTCGCGGCGGCTATGGTAATGCTATATATGTTACTGGCGATAATATGGATGTGGAGTTTGCAAAGAAACTTGCCTATCGGAAGGCAGTAAGACATTTACATAAGAAGATTGCTTACTTTTATAATATTCTTCAAGCCCATATTGGTTTTATTTACAAGAAGATGAAGAATACTGCCCTTGATTATTATGATAATATTGAGGAAGATAATAGTGTAATCGAAAGATTCGTTTGTGAGAATGAAGAAAAGATTAGAAAGATGCCAGAACCGCAGAATGGTTGGATTGGTAGAACCAATTTTGGTGAATGGTTTATCGTTGTTCGTGAATCGGATAATGATAAGTATTATACAATGGTTTATGAAACTGGTGGTTTTGATAGAGGTGCATTGGAGAAATCTTACCCGTGCAGTGATTTTGATATTAATGGTATTAGTAAAACTGATAATGATTCAATTGATCTTTTTGTAAAATCAAGATGCTTTCTAAATGCAAAAACGTTTGCTTCTTGTGATGAAAATATTATTTGGAGGAGAAGATTTGAGGAAATGGAGGATTCAAATGAAAAGAATTAAAATTATTTGTGAATATATAGACGAAGATTTTTATTTAGAAATTCCTGTATTGTCGGAAGGTTTGATTGGTGTAACCAATCGCGGCGAATGGTTTAAAATTTGGAAAGGGAGTAATGACGAGTTAATTATGATTTACGAATCGGGTTGTTCGCAGACCTGTAAATCTCTTAACGATCTTTCTAGCGGAATAGAAATTGTCGCTCTTATTAAAGATGAAGTTACATTTAAATATGCAAAAAGACTGTTTAAGCATCAAATTGATGGCACTATTAATAGTGGTAATGTCTGGATAAAATATAGTACAAATTTCTATGATGCTAGATTTTTTAATTCTTGATTTTTCCTATAAACTATAGTATAATTATTATAGTAAATGAAAGAGAGGTAATATTAAATGGGTTTGGATATGTTTTTAACAGTAAGAAAGAAGTCTAATCCAGTTTGGGACTGGGAGGACGAAGAGTCTGCATATTGGAGAAAAGCAAATCAAATTAGAAAGTGGTTTGTTGAAAATCTTAAATATGAGCAAGATCCCCGATCAGATAGCCTAGAAAATGTCCGTGTTCCAAAAGAAAAGCTTGAAGAACTTCTGGATACAGTTACTACAGTTCTTAATAATCCTTATTTAGCAGATGAATTGCTCCCAACAGAAGCTGGATTCTTTTTTGGTTCTTGCAATTATGATAGTTGGTATTTTAATCAGCTAGAATCTACTAAGTGTCAGCTAGAAGAAATCCTTTCGACTACTAATTTTGAAACAGAAGACGTTTACTATGATGAATCATGGTAATTAAAAATATTGATTTTAATTATAGAGTATGATATAATTATTATAGTAAATGAAGAGAGAAGGGAAATAAAATGAAGTGGAGAGAGTTCGCAAATGCGATTATGAGTGAATACGATACAATTGCTTATATTGATAGCGATGAAGATGATAATTGTATTTACTGTCCTGAATGCGGAGAACCAATTTACGAATGTGACTATCCAGAAATTGAAACTGATAAGGATAGGAATCTAATTTGTCCGATATGTGAATGTATTTTTGATTAAAAAGGAGAAATATTTATGATGGATTATACTGTTACTACTGAAATGACAATGACAAAGATTAAAGCGGCGATGAAGGCTACCGTAATGGAAGATGTAATTTTCTTTCTGAGAGAAAAGTACGGCGATGATAATGTCGCAATGGTTCGTGATAAGAAGAAGAATACAATCGGTGTAAGAATTGGAAACATTAAGGATGGTACGGGAGAGCATGAAGGCTGCGTTACAATTGATGTTTCCGCCAAGGAATATACAAATCGTAAGACAGCATCTAAATCTTATGAAATGTTTGATTTTGATAAGACAAAGAAGGAATACGATGATTATCTTGTAGAAAAGAACACTAAGACTAAAAAGTCTAATTAAAGAAAGGATTGTAAGGGTTAAGTTTTTTAAGAAAAAATTTAGCCCTTTTTCTATTATTGAGAGGAGAATTAAATGAAAATGAATTATAAAGAGTTTGAAAATTTTGAAAGAGTCATTAGTGCTGCAAGAAAAGCTTATAAAGGAATGGAAGAAATGTGGTACAGTTACAAGGAACTCTACAAAAATGGCAATTCTTCCGATGAATCTTTTGTCGATAGAGTAATTATTGATGCCGCTGAATTTGCTGAAGTACACGGTGATAAAATTGAAGAAACCTTTTTCGGAAAGAGGTTTGGTATTATCAAGCAAGTTATTGGAAATAAGCATATTCATTTTTGGTATCATAATGAAGAATATCTTTGTAATTCTATTTGGCATTTTTATAATGATCTTATTGTTATTAAGGAGACGACAGAATGAGTTATCGAAAGTTTGAGAATTTTGCTAAAATTATGCGTGCAGTAAGAATTTCCTATTATGAAATGGAAGGGCTGGTTGATAGTTGGCTTTCACTTTATGAAAGTAAAACTGACCGACCAAAGCAAGATAGAGTTCAAGAAATCTTAAATCTAATGGATTCTTTTGTAGACAAGCAAACTTCTTCTATTGAAGAAACTTTCTTTGGTCGTAAGTTTAAATATGATGTTCTTGATGACTATATTTGCGGCAATGACGAATATTATTTTATGTACGAAGGCACAAAATTTTATTATAATAATCTACTTGAACTCTATAATCAGTTGAATGAAATTGTTGAACAAGAGGAGGAAGCTAATGAGATTCTATGAATTCCATATGCTAGTTAATCAGTTGCGGCACGATTATTTTAAAAATGAGAATAGTAACTATGAAGACTATAAGTTCGCCGCTTTAGATATTGCTCGTCAGATTAGAGATGAGGTCGGCGGCTATACACTCACAAATGATTTTAATAATCCGCTACTCTATGTAATAACAAAGAAGGAACCATTTCCAATCATTGATATTAATGGAGTTTTTACTAACCTAAAAGATATTTGGGAATACCTAAGACAGGAGGATTATTAATGGGAGAAATTTTTTATGTTCAAGAGATTTATCCAAAGGAATTTCAGTTCTGGAAGGAAACGGGTATTTTAGATTTAGATGACTATACTCCAATGATTAATAGTTTTGGACACGTACTCTTTACTTTAAGTGATGATGATTATTCTGGCGATACTTTTGTCCTTTATTATACTGGCGGCGAATGGGGTTATCTTGAATTTGGCTGGGGTTCTTGTAGTGCTTGTGATGCTTTAAAAGGTTGTTCCACATGGGAAGAAGTTGAAGAACTTTATACAGCACTACAAAATAAAATTCTTCGTTTCTACAAAACAAAAGATATTCTTAACTATTTTATGAACCATGACTGGCACGGCGAATGGCTTAGTTCAACAAAGAAACTCTTTATCAATTGCGTTATGAAAATCTTAATTGAATTTGAAAAGGAAGAGGAAAAAAGAAAGGCTTGATTTTCGCTATAAAATATAGTATAATTATTATAGAAAGTGAGAAAGGGGCTCTAAGAAAATGGAAGCAATTCTTGTTAAAGTAATTTTTAATCCGGCAGATAATACAGTTAATCGAACTGAGGAACGAACTTGGTATGAGTTTGCCGCCGCAGAGCTATTAAAGAAGTTAGGTGAACATTGGGAAGACCGAATTACTATTAGCGATAATGATATTGCAAGCGGTGTTTATCAAGAAGATGGTAAATTAATTTCAATTGAAGTTATTCCTTATGGCCCAAAAGACGATGATGACGATGAGGAGGAAGAAGATAATGAGTTGGATTAATGTTAATGATTGCTGCGGCTGTGAACACTGTATTGGTTGTGGTAGAAACAATAGAAAGGTTCTCGTTTGTGATGAATGCCAAGAAGAAAAAGACCAGTACTATACCAATGGAGAAGAAATAGTTTGCGGTGACTGTTTAAAGGAGCGATTTATCAATTATGCTTTCAATATAGATTATCTTATAATAAATGAACTTGTATATGAAGAACATTTGTTTTCTATCTCAAAAATTTTTAACTTTGATTTAGTTAAATTTGCTCCAAATAAATACTCGTTTATTACAAACAGAGAAGTTTTTGACAGAGAAGATTGGTATGAGAAAGACGAAGTATTCGATGTAATGAAGGAGATGGCAGAAGATTTTTCTACTGATGAATTAGTTAAGTTAGAAGAGTTCAACAATTGGAGTAAGTTTAATTATTAAAGGAGATAATATAAATGAAATGTAATTATTGTAATGTTAAGCTAATTAAAATCAATTGCGATAAACCTACTTATAGCTTTAAGTATTATTACCAATGCCCAAAATGCAAAGTAATTGTTGCGCCGGCATGGAAAGTAAAGAAGGGTGATTAAATGGAAGTTGACAAGATTATTTCTTGTAATTTAATTTTTAAAGATGGTTCAAAAATGGAAATTAAGCCGGCGAATGGTCTAGTTTTAGAATGAGAAAAATTGGAGAAAAGGAGAATAAGAATGGATAAAATTGTAAAAGGTTATAAAGTTTTTAATAGTGACTGGACTTGTAGAGATAAGCAATATACTTGTCCGGGGACATTTGAAGAAAATGTAAGCTTAGATGTTTGTTATCAAGGAATACACTTTTGTAGAAAAGCAATAGATTGTTTTTGTTATTATAATTTTGATCCTAGCAACCATGTAGCAGAAGTAATTGCTTATGGCAATGTTAAGGAAAGAGATAATAAATGTTGTACAGACAAGTTAAAAATCGTGAGAGAATTATCGTGGCATGAAGTCTTAGAGCTTGTGAACACTGGGAGAAATTGTACAGGTAAGGGAAACACTGGCAATTGTAATAGTGGTAATTGGAATAGTGGTGATTTGAATAGTGGTGACTGTAACAGCGGCGATCAGAACACTGGTAATTGGAACAGCGGTTACTGTAACACTGGTAATTGGAATGCTGGCTCCTTTAATGCTGGTTTCGGTAATAGTGGTTATGGAAACACTGGTGACTATAATAGTGGTAGCGACAATTCTGGTAATCGGAATACTGGTAACTGGAACAGTGGTAATTGGAATAGTGGTAACTGGAATAGTGGTGACTGGAATAAGACAGATCATTCTAGCGGCTATTTTAATACAATTGAACCAAAGGTTATGTTCTTTAATAAGAAATCTAATTGGACTTATGAGGATTGGTTAAAAAGTGATGCAAGGTATTTGCTTGGCGAAATCCCAATAGAAGATCTCCGATGGATAAATTTTGAAGATATGACTGAAAAAGAAAAAGAAGCAAATCCAAAAGCCAAAAGTATTGACGGATATTTAAAGACAATCAAACCAAAGATGAGTGTCCAAGAATGGTGGGAGAACCTATGTCCTACAAATAAGGATGCTATTTTAAGTATTCCAAATTTCGATAGAGAAATCTTTAAAGAAATCACTGGAATTGATGTTGGAGAAATTGAAAACCACAACGCTAAAGAGGAGTGATTGAATGGTTATTGATATTTTAATGTTTTTGGTTTTCGTTGGATTTTGTGTTCTTGTTTATAGGAATATTTAAGGAGGCTATGTAAGATTGGAAAATAGTTCTTTCGATGTTGAAGCAATTGAAATCCCTACTCCAATATCTATAACTTTTGAGAATAGATGTCATAATTGTAAGAAAAAAATTGTCAGTACTGATTATTCTTATAATTATTGTCCTTATTGCGGCGCAAGCACAGTATCAGTGAAACAATATCAAGAATTTTTAGAATCAATTATAGAAGAAACAATTAAAGATAATATTTCTACTCTATCCTCAGCGCCGCCTATGACATTTGGTTATCCTTGCTATAATTGTAAAAAAGTGCTTCGCCCAGAGGATTTTAAAGATAAACATTGTCCTTATTGTGGTGTTCCTATTTAAGTATTATGGAGTGGATAAAATGGAAGTTAAGAAAATTATTTTTTGTAATCTAATTTTTGGAGATGGCTCAAAAATGGAGATTGAACCGCCAGCAAGTGGTATAGTCTTAGAACGGGAAGACTATTGCGGTAATTGTGGGAAGCATGTTCCGTTACAATTCTGGATTTATTGTCCTTATTGTGGCGAAAAAAAGATTCATGATACAGAATTTATTTTTACAATTCCAGAAGAAACATCAAGAGAAGTGAAAGATAAGAATGAGTAAAATTGTAGGAGGATATGAGTTTTAAATGGTTCTATCGATGTGGATTGTTAGTATTGTGGCAGCCAGTGGAGTGCTTATATTATTATATAATATTCTTGAATATTTTATGTGGGATAATTCTTTTACAATAACGCTAATATCTATTATTTCCATTATTGTTTCATTAGTTGTTGGTGGTTTATTTTGGGGTATTAAAGAAACTTATGAAGTAGTTGATGTTAAGGATAGTGGTTTTTATAATCAGGAAATTCTCATAGAAGATGATGACAGCACTTATCTTTTAAAAGACATTTCGGGAGAATATGAAGTAGGTAATGAAATTAAATTATCTGTAATTTATGTTGAACTAAATGGTGATAAAATTAATTAAGGAGAGAATTAAATGGTAATAGAAGGTTATAAAATTTTTAATAGCGATTGGACTTGCCGTGATAAACAATATTCATGTCCCGGCTACTTCGAAGAAGATATTGTTCCGAAAGTGTGTATCAGAGGAATGCATTTTACTACAGACATTGAATATTACCTTAGATTTTATGACTTAAAAGAAAATATTCATATCGCAAAAGTTATTGCAGTTGGCGATATAGATAAAGGTTTGTTTGCAAATTGCTGTACAAATAAAATTTTTATCGTTGAAGAAATTCCTTTTAAAAGTATAATGGGAAAACTGAATCCCGGCGGTGGAACCAACAGAGGGCTAATGAATATTGGCGAAAGAAATCGCGGCAATAATAATATTGGGGATAATAATTGCGGCAACAATAATATTGGTAGTAACAACTGTGGAAATTATAATGGCGGCAATGACAATATTGGTTATTATAATGTTGGGAGTTTAAATTTGGGAAATTACAACTCTGGTGCTTGTAATAATGGTTGCAATAATACTGGTAATTATAATACTGGAGATAACAACACAGGCAGTTATAATAAGATTTCCTATTCAACTGGATTTTTTAATACAAAAGAACAACCAATTTATATGTTTAATAAGCCAACAAAATTTAAATTTTCTACGATTCTTAGTTTATTAGACGGTATGGAGTTAGTACATCGACTGATGGCTCTCTATGATATAGATTTTTATTATAATAAGAATCCTATTGACTCATCTTATTGTAAAAAGCTTCGTAATAAGACTTGGCATTGTTGTCTTACCGACAAGCAAAAAGAAGCAGTTTTATCTCTTCCTAATTTCGATGCTGGGATCTTTAAAGAAATTACTGGTATTGATGTTGATATGGAGGTTCAAGACGTTTGGAACTTAATTTAATGCCTTGTCCTATTTGCCGCCGCACTCCAAAATTATATTATTGGCGCGATGCAAGCGGCTCATGGGTTCGTTTAAAGTGCCGGCACTATAATTTATTAGAAGGAAAAGCGGAATTATCATGGTGTTTTAAGCAGGCGGCACTTCACTGGAATGAATGGGTTAATACTATTTGGGTTTTGTTTTAAAATTAAATATTGTCTTTTTACTTAGACTATGGTATAATTATTATAGTAAATAAGAAAAGGAGAAAAGGAGAAAGCAAATGAAAAAATATGAAATAACTTCTAATACTAAAGAATTCGCAGGACGAAAATTAT
>ENA-ORSB01000176-ORSB01000176.1-human-gut-metagenome-genome-assembly--contig:-NODE-176-length-73342-cov-14.937274_pt1 | contig 73342 bp, 68 predicted proteins | sample MGYA00242180_ERZ509144 | MGnify/ENA primary metagenome ERZ509144 (study PRJEB26280, sample SAMEA2338661) | human gut metagenome | biome: human gut; feature: human-associated habitat; material: faeces...
TTACCTAAAGCCTTGCTATTGGCTTATTCAATTGCATAGCCTATATGGGCGCACATATCGTGTAGCAAGTATTTGAACTATCGAGGTTTACATTGGGGTTGTTGGTCAACTCGGATATGTCGTTCTGGAGCATAAGCACCTGAATTTTCGCCAATATCGTTGAAAACAGGTCCGCGACCGGTAGCCATAGATATGTCTGTATATATCGCTGAATCCACATCGTCATAGTTGACTGGAACCCGTCCCACACCGATATGGCAAAGGCAATCGGTCCGAGTATCGCCAGGACTATGAGGAAGAATGTCCTTATTGTGTCGATGGTCAGCGATGCCGCCTGAAAGAGCATCTCCAGCAATTCCCGAAAGAAATTCTGGATTGCCTTCTTGACTTTATACATACCACGCTCGATATACATTCCGGCGGCGGTGCCGATTTCCGTCACTCCAAGCTCATCTATCTGCCGGTCAAACTCAGCGTCATCCACGAGGTAGGCTGTCGATGGGTCATTCATCATGGCCTCATACTCCAGCCGGTCTTTCTCCTCGCGGTAATGCTGCATATCGAGAGTCTGACCTTCGAGCATCGTCGCTGTTCCCTGCACAATCGGCTGCATCACTGAATTGATGGTGCCAAGTACGATTGTCGGGAAAAACATGATGCACAATCCGATGGCGAAAGGACGCAACAGAGGGAACACATCCACAGGTTCAGCGGCGGCAAGCGATTTCCAGATGCGCACCGCCACATAAAACAGTGCGCCGAGTCCGGCTATCGCCTGTGCCACTCCAGCCATATCACTGCACAGCGGCATCATCTCGTCGTATAGCGAGCGGAGGACGGTGTGCAGGTTGTCAAAATCTATCGCGCAAAGCATAGGTGTTACCAGTATTTTTCAGAGCCGTCGCCGTAGAGGTTGACGACACGCTGGGTATCAGCCTTTTTCTTTGCCCGCAGGTATGACACGGAGATGTTCTTGTTTGTGTAGTAGGCGGTGAGATTCTTCAATCTTTTCATCTCCTTGTAGCAGTCATCGACCACATCCATACGGTCTTTGTCCGTCATGGAGAGAGTCGTGATGTTTACCACCTGTTTCACATCCGTCAGTACTCCGTTGGCTTCTTCCAGAATCCTCGTGTAGCCGGAGGCGATGGCAGAGAGTTCGGCACTGGTGAAGTTCGGGTCTGTCAGCATCTTCTGGAAGTTGTTGACATAATATCCGGAGATATTGCCGAGCATCAGAATCGTCTGCTGTACCTTGCGGGCATCGCGGACAAGGTTATTGACCGACTGTAGAGCATCGTAATACTTCTTCGCCTGCTGGTAAATTTTCACGGTTTCCTGAAAATTCTTTACCATGTTCGTCGCCGTCGTTGACTCCTGAACAAGTGATTTGGAGTTGTTTACGATACTCTGTGCGATGTTGGACGGGTCAATGCCTGTCCACTGGGCGGAGGCCCGGTTTGCTCCGAAGAGCAGAACCATAGCCACCACCGCGATGATTGTTTTGAGATGTTTCATTCGATTTTTCTTTTGCTTTGGTTTTCTTTTCTGATGGCTTCTAAAGCCAACTCATCTTCCTCCCACATAAGATGGGTGTCATAGTAGAATTTATGGGAACGAGCGTCCTGAACAAATCTGTCATTCTCCCATTCAAGAATCGGCTCTTCGGTTTCATCGTCCGGATCTTCAGAAATATCAACCGCATCTCCTCCGAGGAGCATCTCTACGATTTTGCCGTTTCGTATTATGTAGAACTCCCTATCCGATTCGCCTTTATGAATAGAATAAATTTTAGATTTTGAATCTCCGTTCTTGCCGGTGTGGTACAGATACATCACAAATCCAAACCATTCGTATCTTACTGTAAATTCCAGATTGGATTTGAGGCTGTACCATTCTCCTAATAGCACGGCACGTGAATCATCTTTCCAGTTTCTCTTTTTCTTCTGTTCGAGTTTATCAGCGATTTTGTCGCTGAGTAGTTCAGCCAGATTGTCAATTTCATGCTCAGTCATTGGCATTGGTTGTCAGTTGAGTTTTGAGGCAAAACCTCCGATTATCTTTACTCCCACATAAAGCAGGAGCAAAGGAAAAGTGATTAGAGCAAGTATGCCGACGAGTAATCCGGCAAGTATCAGCCACAGGATATAGAGGACTTTCATAACGGCAGCCATTGTGTGAGATGATGAGCGATGTTTGAAAGAGTCTCCGCCACAAACGGTTTGGCAAATACCACCATCCTATATGCCGCCACAAAAGCGACAGATAGCACGGCTATTCCAATGAGAAAAAGTATTGCTCCTATCAGCACTCCGAGTATCGGGTGGAAGCATTTGGGTATCTTCATCTTCATGTGGCACCCTCCCTTCTCTCGTTGGCGAGCATCTTTATCGCCGCCTCAACGCTGCCACCGAGTTGGGCGGCTTTGTTGAGTACCTGAATCTTCTCCGTTTCCTCGGTGGTATAGCAGAGATATTCCTCGATTGATACCTCCGTGGCATAAACTGCGGATTGTGTGCCTCCAAGTCCAATCCACACTTCCTTGTAGAGCCGACTGGGATTATTTGCCATGTTGATACTGAGTATCTGGCTTTTCTCCTTGTCGGTCAGACCTAACAGCTCCTGAATCTGGTCGAAGCGGTTCATATACTTGCGCTGGTCCAGAAGAATCTTGCAGTCGGAGTTGTTGATGATGGTCTCCTTTACAATCGGAGACGATATGATGTCATCGACCTCCTGAGTCACCACCACAGCCTCACCGAAGTATTTACGGACAGTCTTGTAGAGGTACTTCATGTACTCAGCCATGTTCGCCGATGACAGTGCCTTCCATGCCTCCTCGCAGATAAGAACCTTTCGTATTCCCTTGAGTCTCCGCATCTTGTTGATGAAAGCCTCCATGATGATGATTGTCACCACCGGGAACAGCTCCTTGTTGTCTTTAATCGAATCTATCTCGAAGACAATGAAGCGTTTACCGAGCAGATCGATGTTCTCCTTTGAGTTCAGCAGGAAGTCGAAACGACCACCGTGGTAATACTGGCGCAGGGTCGTCAGGAAGTTGTCGATGTCAAAGTCCTGTTTATAGATGGGAATGGGACGCTGTGCCATTTCAGCGCGGTAGTCGTCGCGCATGAACTCGTAAAACGAGTTAAAACAGGGGACAATGTTCTTGTCCGTCCTCATCTTGTCAAGGAACATTGACAACGCCGAGCCAAGCTCGCCGCTTTCCGTTTTGGTCACTCTGTCGTCCTCTGACTTCCAGAGTGTCAGTAGCAGCGTCTTGATCGAGTCCTTTTTCTCCACATCGAACACACCGTCGTCCGTGTAGAACGGGTTGAATGAAATCGGGTTATCTTCCGTGTAAGTGTAATAGATACCATCCTCGCCGTGGGTTCGGTTGTGGATGAAATTACTCAGACCTTCGTATGAGTTTCCGGTATCAATCAGCAGGATATGCGCTCCCTGTTCATAATACTGTCTGACAAGATGGTTGGTGAAGAATGACTTTCCGCTACCTGACGGACCGAGGATGAACTTGTTGCGATTGGTCGTGATACCGCGCTTCATAGGTTCATCGCTTATATCCAAGTGAATGGGTTTTCCGGTCAGTCTATCAACCATCTTTATCCCGAATGGGGACAATGATGAGCGATAGTTGGTTTCGGCCGTGAAGAAGCACGCCGCAGGCTCGATGAACGTGTAGAACGATTCCTCGGCTGGGAAGTCAGCCTCGTTGCCGGGTATCGCAGCCCAGAAAAGCGTCGGGCAGTCAATGGTGTTGTGCCGGGGCATACATCCCATTGTCGCCAACTGACCGCCGACATCATTCTTTATGCGCCGCAGTTCCTCGGAGTCGTCGCTCCACGCCATCACGTTGAAGTGGGCCCGGACTGAGGTCAGTCCGTAGGAATGAGCCTCGTTGAGATAGCGGTCTATCCACTCGCGGTTAATGGCATTTGAGCGTGAGTAGCGGCTTAATGAGTTCATGTTTCGGGCTGTCTTCTCAAACTTCGCCAAGTTCTCGTCATGATCGTCAATCAGAATATACTGATTGTAGATGTGGTTGCATGGTAACAGTAACCCGACGGGTGAGGCAAACGAGAGGCGGCAATCGCTCCGGTCAGTCGATAACCGTTCATACCGGTTATCGGTGCTGACCTTAGCCGGAAGATCATCCGTGTCGGAGAGTGTATGCAGACAGAGCATCTTGTCGCCAATCCTCATTTGTTGCGCCGATAAGTCTATGTCCTCTAAGCAGGTTACATCCTCCATCGAAAGCGACAGATACTTTTCGATAAGTCCTGACTCCTTCTCAGTGCCGACCAGTTCATCATCAGAAAGTCGGCGTAACTTGATGTAGCCGGTGTCGTTGATGATTCGCTCGAACTGTTCCACCGACTCCATGAACTTGACAATCATCTTATGATTGAGTTCCTTAGGAGTCAGCCTTCCACGGCAGAGCGTCGAGAAGTTGCTTTGCTGACGCGCCCTTTCCTTTGTTGTCTTGGTAAGGAAGAGGTCGCACCGGTGCGACAGATATGGACGCTCATTGAAGTGGCGCTCAAAACTCCTATCTAAGAATGATAAATCATCCTTCTGGAGTTCCGGTTTGTACCGCTCGGACACGAACCAGTCCTGTTTATGCACCACCGAATAGTGAGGCAGGACCTTGATTGCCTTGCACCATGCGCCGTGCATGGCTTCATACTCCTGCGAGGTGACAGTAAAAAGCTCCGGCAAGGCAACCTCGAAAGCGACTGTTATGTCGGCATCTTTCGATATGATGCAGCCGTGCTCCACCGCCAGTAAAGGCAATTTGGATTCCAGCGTTGTGGCTTTTAGGGTATTTCTCATTGTTTTCTAACTCTGATTAAGCGATTCAGGCGTAGGCGGTTGATAATATAGCGGGGATGATATTTCACCGCCGCCAACTTCATCAGACCATACTGACCATATTTGGCATTAAGGTGGAAAGTGAGCCATACAAGGATTGAGGCGCACACCGCGCCGAAGGCGATGCAGAACCATTGCGCCACGCCACACATATACATGATGACGAACACGATGAAATCCGCAATCAGACCTCCGGCGAAGATGAACAGATATTGCGCCTTCAAACCCTTGTATTCTACCGTTCTACCAATGCCTTTATTGATAGAATACTCAGCCATTTAGAGGAAGAATGAACGGAGAATGGTAGCGGCTACGATAAGGAAGATACAGGCACCGAACCACGATGCGGCGGTCTTGCTGGTGTCGGGGTCGCCGGAACTGAACTTGCCATAGACCTTGACACCGCCGATGAGACCGACAACGGCACCGATGGCGTAGATGAGTTTCGTGCCGGGGTCAAAATAGCTGGAGATCATTGAGGTAGCCTCGTTGATGCCAGCCATGCCGTTACCGGCGGCGAAACACTGGGCTACAGATGCGACAGCGAAGAGTGCGAAGAGTGCGCGCTTGGCACCAACCGAGCGCAGAATGTTTTTGAACTTTCTCATGTTTCAATTCTTGGACTGAGATGGTTTGCGAAGAAATTCCATTCTGAATCGAGGTGCGGGAGCATACTTGACCGCCGGCTCAATAACCGGTTCGGCTTTTGGCTCCGGCTTTTCCTCTTTCTGCTTTACCTCCGGTTATTTCTCCGGGACAGGTTCAGCAGCGGGTGTTTCAGATTCGGGTTCTTCCTGACGGAAAGCCTCGTCGTTCATCTCGACTTTCCGGTGGCACTCATACAGTTTCTCCAGCAGGGCATCGGGAAGACATCCGCTGAACTGTGTGCCGTCAACCGTCCTAAAAACATTCATTGCGAATTGCAATGCGCCAACGGGCTGTTGTTCGCCAGACTGCAAAATGTCTGACGCTTTTATTGAATCGAAATCAACACCGCTTGCCAAGGGATTGGGAGGGGCGACAGTGTCATCTTCTTTTTCGAGCTGCGCCTCTTCATCACGGTGGTCTTCCCATACGCGTGCCTCTCTTTCGGGAGACATTCGTTTGGGAGGTGCCGGAGTTTCATTCTTCACATCAAATTCCGCATCTTTCTCATCCATCAGGGTTTCCACACAGTCCCTGATAGGTTTTACGACCTCTTCCATCATCGCCTTGAGGTCTGCCACAGAGAAATTGGACAGACCTACGGCATCATCGGCTATTGCCGGACTGATGGTCTGAGGTACGGATTCTTTTGCCTCCGTAACCGAGGGCGGAGGCGAAGCGGGAGGCGCATCCTCGTTTTGCGGTTTTTCCGCAGGATACTGACCTCGTCGGTTCATATACTCGTTGAGCAGGACGACCACAATGGCCTGTGCCACAATAGCGCCGATGATATACATCCATATCATGCAATGTTTCGTTTTGAATCATTTGTCATCTCATTGATGAGATCGGCACAAGTGTCAAGGTGGTCAAGCAGGATTGCCTCTACATACGACCCCATTGTCGGGCGGTCGCCATCGACATCCAGCACGATTCTTTTCAGTCGCTTGCCGAGTTCGGCGGAGATATAAATCTCCCGCTCCTTACGGTTTACTTTGTCGCCCATCAGGTATTTTGCCTGATACTTCTTGGCATTTAGCGAGATACCATCCATTGCCTTGCAATCGGTATCCGAGAGATAGGATGCGGCAGTAAGTTCTGCTATCAGTGCTTTCACATCCTCCTCTTCAAGATGATATGCCACTATATTCTGGACATACATACCGACGGAGGCTTTTTCACCGCCGATATTAGTGACTATCCTCTTGAGTCGCTGCCATAGCGTCAGAGTACAGCCTACATATTTGTAGGGTTTTAGAGAGTGTCGGACGAAGAAGGTCTCTTGATACGAGCGTTTAACCTCGTTGGAATAGCCGGCACCGCCAACATTGACTTCGGCACCGGGCAGAGAGTCTTGATCTTTCATTCAAAAGAGTCAAAGGGATTTTTGGGAGGGGCTTTATCAATCAGTCCCTTTATGGTCTTGCCATAATTCACAAAATGATTTTCAAGAACATTCCATAAGTATCCGACCATAGTAAGCGGCTCGTCATTGGTGCTTAGTCTTTCCACCAGTGTGTTGAGCATGTTGTAGTGTCGGACGCTGATGCAGATCTTGCGAATCTTTTGCTCCTTTGAGGTAGGTTTGATGAACAGGGATTCAAAATCGGATTCAGCACCGTCAGTCTGTTTTTTCTTCGACACGGGAGATTTTTGCGTCTCCGGTGTGCATGGTGCCGGTTGTTCCGATTTCTGTTTCTTGTCCTCTTCATCATCAGCGAAATGGGGAGTGATGGGCCTGTAGCCGTGGAGATACCCCTCTCTTGGGAGTGGTACCTCCTCGATTTTCTTAGCCATGACCGATGCCGGTTAAGGCAAGTATCTCCTTTGCCAGCTCGTCGATGCCGCTTCCCTTGACCAGCGACGGGTCGGGTGGAAAAAGGGTGCTTCTGAAAACCTTGCTTTTGGGGTTGGCTGAAAGCCCACGTTTGAATCTGACACTTGCCGGAATGGTGGTCCTCATCGCTTCGAGACCGATACTTCCCATAAAAGCGTCGTATTCGCTGTAAATATCCTTACGCTCTCTCGCGTCGATACGATTCCACAGAATCTGCATCTTTTTCAGGTTGCCATATCCCGCCATCATGATATGGTCGTGGATAAACTGGCAATATCCCAAGGTGCTTTCTATATCGTATTTGCTGGCTGCCATCGGACAGAATACATAGTCGCAATTCGATACGGCCTGTAAAACATTGTAGTTATTCATTGTCCCCGGAAGATCGAGGAAAAGAATCTGGACATCGTTGTCTCCATTGATATACTTCCGCATTGTTTGTACGGTGTTTTCAAGAAGACAGTCAAATACCACATACGGTTGAAGTCCGCTTTTCGCAAGCTGCTGGTCTGCCAGCGCCTGAATATGCGGAAGACGGTCGAGGTCTTTGAGTTCGCGGTCACGCTCTCCCTTCAGACTGTGCTGGGGAGAGTCGCAATCCATGATTGCGACCTTCACCCCCAACTCATAGTAGAGGTAACTCGCGACAAGAACCGTCAGGGTCGATTTGCCGACTCCTCCCTTCTGGTTGGAGAAGGCAACGGTGATGGTGTCGCTCATCTGAAAATTTTGACATGGTGAAAACTGGTCGGCAACATTTGCCACAACGCCGGGACGACTGCCACGGTCGGGAATACAGTCATTACAGACTGTAGGAGCAAAGAGAGTCCTTACCCACATACTTTCATCCCGCCACACATACGGCTGAAGTTCCGGAAATCGGATATGACGGAATAACGGAGATTGCTCCAGACATCATATAACCCCGACTTCGGGAGGTCGTTCAGGTCGTGATATGGGAATTCGGCAAGTAGGTTATTCCGGAAATAACTCTTTACTTACAAAAGGAATACAGTTCTTACGGAATACAGTAGGTAATATGGTACGCTGGTATTTACTTACCTTAGTACCGAAGTACCTTGGTACCTAAATACCGATGGAAGCAGACCGGGACTTTCCAACCATACTACATAATACCATACCGACTTAATGATTTACGTCGGAACGAACTGTGTGAGGGATGTAAGGCAGGACTTAATGACGTATGAAATGCAGTGCATAAATAAGTCCTAACATACCGAACAAAGGACAGCCGTAATGTCGGTCTTATGACCGTGACTGATTTTCAAGGATTTAACCTTGTGATTGGTGCTTGATAGCTGATGGAGCGCGTGCTCCGGCTATTTCAGCGCGACATTCTTGCCGCAGATATGCCCGCTTATTATATGTATGCAGGCGGTAAACGGCGACCGCGTACCCGCGTCATCCTTTCGGCCTGATCACGGGGGCTTGTCGTTCATTTACGATGCAAAGTTAAGGGCATTTCATCAGTTATTCCAAATTATTTCGGGGGTGTTCCGTGATATTCCGTTTTGGTTCCGTTCTTTTCCGCGACGGGGGCGCGGCAGACCCCTCAAATGGCAGTAACTTTGCATCGTGCAACAGAGATAAAAAATCATGCTATCGCATACACCTTTATTATTTGCCTGATGAAGACCGGCATCGAGGCAGAAAAACACAGGCTTGCCAGCCATTATATATTAAGGTGTCTCATTCTTCCAAGTTACAACGTGTTCAACGGAACACAGCAAGGTGTCCGAAGAGTAACTCTTCGGATTTCTGGTAACTCCCGTTCCCACGAAATAACCTTGCCCGTGTGGGACAAGGAAACACTCCAAAGTCGTGTTCCCCGGAAGATGCCTGCGGCGCATGAAAGACAATCGCGTTGCGATAACACTCTCAAAAAATCCCCAGAAAATGAAAGAATCATCAAAAGCTGGGCGTCATCTGACGTCCTCCCCGTGTACGCATTGCGTCATGGTCCGGTTCGATGACATCGAATGGGACAATCTTTTGCGAATGATGGAGAAGGCTGATGAAACATTCAAGGCAGTCTTCATCAAAAAATTTCTGTTCGGCAAGCCCTTCAAGGTGCTTGTTACGGACAAATCGCTGGCTGTTTATTGCGCCAAGCTCTCGGAGTTTTTCGCCCAGTTCCGCACATTGGGTGTGAACTACAACCTTATCGTGAAAGAGCTGCGCACAGAGTTCAGTGAAAAGAAAGCGATGCAGTATCTCTACAAACTTGAAAAAGCCACCATAGAGATGGCTAAAATCTTGGCTGAGGTCAAGGCTCTCACCATCAAGTTTGATGAGGTATGGTCGCAAAAATCTCTATAGGCAGCAGTCTATACGGAGCACTTGCCTATAACGGAGAGAAAATAAACGAGGAACACGGACGTGTATTGGGTGCCAATAAGATTGTGTTGCCGGCAGACGGCAATATAAATATTGGAGCGATGGCGGAGAACTTCAAGGCTTTTATGCCAAAGATGGGCAGGACAAAGAAGCCTGTTCTCCATATATCACTCAATCCGCATCCCGATGACAGGCTTACGGATCAGGATTTTGAAATCCTTGCCCGCGAGTATCTCGACAAGCTCGGTTTCGGCGAGCAGCCATACATTATATATAAGCATCAGGACATTGACCGGCACCATATCCATATAGTCACAGTCAATGTCAACGAGCAGGGCAAGCGTCTCGACCAGTCTTTCCTGTTCCGAAGGAGCAAGAAGATTACCAACGAACTTGAAGAGAAATACGGACTCCACAAAGCCCAGAGGGAAAAGGTATCACCCGATACTCCCATTACCAAGATTGACCCCAACGGAGACATCAAGCGTCAGGTTCAGAACACAGTCAAGTTGGTTGGTATGCGCTGGCAGTTCCAGAGCATAGGCGAATATAACGCTATACTCGGACTGTATAATGTCAAATGCGAAATGACCAATGGCAAAGTCAATGGACGCGAATATCACGGTCTGGTCTATTTCGCTACCGATGACAACGGCAATACCATTGCCACACCCCTGAAAGCCTCGCGCCTCGGTAAGTTTGCAAGCAGAACAGCCATCGAGAATAAATTTGAGCGCGACAAGGACAGGATCGACGTAAAGCCGACAAAGCGACTGGTATCGGATGCTATGGCGGCCGCTACCGGAAAGGACGACTTCATTGCCAGACTCAAAGAGAAATGTATAGACCTTGTGCTACGGAACAACGATGACGGCAGATTGTATGGCGCCACATACGTTGACCATAACAATCATGTCTCTCTCAACGGTTCCCGTCTCGGCAGAGAGTTTTCTGCAAATGCCCTTCACCTCTGGTTCAACGACCCGGCGGCAAAACCCTCGGTTCAGCCTCAACCGCGTCAGACCCAGGGACAGCAGGCACCTCCTCCCAATGGCGGTCAGCAGTCTCAGTCCAATGGTGGTCAGCAGCAGACTCAATCGGGTCCACAGACACAGCAACCTCAACCGGCTCAACAGCGTCAGACTTCCTCAAATTCTTACGACTTCGACTACGATCCGGTATTGCCAGGACTCGGACTATTCCAGACTATTACTGTCCGCTAAACTTTTGAGGTCAACTGAAAATTAGGGCTGACTCCTGCAAACGGAATCAGCCCTAATTTTCAGTTGACCTCAAAAGTTTAGCGGACAGTAATAAATAGAAATAAGAAATGATGGAAATAACGAATACAGTCCCCAAGGAATATGAAGATAACGACGCCTATATGAATATCGTCAGGCGTGTGAGTGTAAGAAGATATTCGGGCAAGCCTGTCAGCCCCGAACAGGTATCGGCAATATTACATGCTGCAATGAGCGCACCGACCGGCGTCAATAAACAGCCGTGGGAGTTTATCGTGGTCGATGATTCCGAATTATTAGGGCAACTTACCGAAGCACTGCCATACGCGAAAATGGCGGCGCACGCTCCGGTTGCCATTGTCGTATGTGGCAATAAGGACAGGTTTCTTGATGGGGTGGACGCTGTCCTATAGGAACAAGACCTGTCTGCGGCATCCGAGAACATTCTTCTTGCAGCACATGCTATCGGACTCGGGGGAGTGTGGACCTGCATTTATCCTCACGAGGAAAGGATGGCACCAGTCAGGTCAATACTCAATTTGCCCGACAACATGGTACCCTTTAATCTTGTTCCAATCGGACATCCTTTGGCCGACCATGCATCAATGGACAAATGGCACCCGGACAGGGTGCATCAAAATCGTCTGAAATAAGCTCCTCATCGTTAAAAGTTCGACACTAAATTCGAGCCATCCGGGACACCGAATGGCTCGTTTGCTTTCGTATAGGCCACCGGTTGCCAATGGGTTGTCAACCGTACTTTATTAAAAATCGTTAAATAATTCAAAATCGGACAAAGCATCTCAATTCAGTCCGATTCAAGAGCGTAAAATTTCCGATTTTTCAGACCTTCGCTGACAATTTGCTGACAAAAATTTGCATTAAAAAACCGTAAGTGTTGAAAATCAATCACTTACGGTTAATATGGGTGCCCAGAACAGAACTACTAAAACAGAATTCTATTACCGCCTAATACTTTTATATTATGCTTAATATTAGCGTTTTATAAATTTGATACCGAATTTTGAGGCTTTTTAAATTACTTCAAATTGCGGAATTTTGCCTGTAAATTTGCCTGTAAAATTATTTTGAGTTACCTTTGCCGCAGGATTCAGGTTGAACCCTGCCTCTAGCAGGATTCAGGTTGAACCCTGCCTCTATTACAGGCAAAAGTTGCCTGTAACCATTTTATACTCTAATAATCTCTCCTAATGGCGACATTCAGATTTGAACTCAACGGGCGACCGACAAAGAATAAAACTTACGTGGTATATCTCCGCGTAACGGTCGGTGGTAAAAGAAAACTTATCAAAACGATGGTCGAGATTGCCCGGCCATCTGATTTCAACGCGAAATGCAAGGGCGAAAACTGGGTGCGTGGTGGTGTACGCGACGCGAAGGTGCTCAATGCGCAGTTGGCAGACATTCTCGCCAGGGCTAAGGAAACATATAAGGAACTTGACAAGGAGGGCGAGGTTACGACCGTCGCGCTTGCTAAGGAGATGAACACCGAAGTTGTCTCTCCTTCATTCATGGTATTTGCCAGAGAACGGGCGCAGATGATTTATGATAATGGGGGCTGGCGAAACTGGCGCAAATATTGTGGACTCATCAACAAACTCGATGCATTCCGAAAGAAGCGTCGCATGGCAGACATTACCGTTGCAGATATGACGGTCGAGCTGTTGACACGATTCGACAATTTCCTCCATAAATGGGAGAATGAACGTGAGCCGGGGAAACTGCTACATCCCAATACAATCGAAGTACAGTTCAACATACTACGCACTCTCGTGCATCGCGCAATCGAGGTCGGCATTATGGAAGCATCCCGTGACCCTTTCCTTGTATTCAAATACAAAGGGGTAAAGACCATCAAGGAAAAACTTGATGATTCCGAGATGGAACGCATCATTAATCTTGAATTGGAAGAAGGTTCGCTGATGTGGCACTGCAAGAATTATTTCCTGTTCAGCTACTATTGCGCCGGAATCCGCGCAGCCGACCTCATACAGTTGCGTTGGAGAAATGTTACCGGATCCGGACGACTACATTATCAAATGGGTAAGAATCACAAAGAGCGCGATCTCCTTCTCGTTGAACAAGCGGTAGAAATTCTTCGCCATTATCATCGCGAAGATGTCAAAGCGACGGATTATATTTTTCCGCTGCTCTCGAATGATGCTGAATACGCCGAATATGTCACGCAAGCCGATAAAGACCGAATGAAACCGGAATTACGCCACAAAATGTATCAAGATGTATCATCGAAGAATGCGCTAATCAATAAATATCTGAAAAAAATTGCAGAAAAAGCCGAAATAGCAAAGCCTCTCTCAATGCACATCAGCCGTCACTCTTTCGCTCACATAGCTCAGGAGGCGGGAGCCGAATCATCCGCTATTAAGAATATTCTCGGGCATAGCAATCTTGCCACTACTGAGCGATACATGGGCTGCTTCGACACTTCCAAAACCGATGAGACGCTTCGCAATGTATTCGCAAAGAAACAATCTTCGACGAAGAGGACTGAAGAATCGACAATCAGCAAAGAGGAGCAAGCCATCGAATTGCTAAAGGGGATGACCCCGGAACAAATCATGGCTGTCATTTCGACAATTAACAAATAATCAGTAAATTTGCAATATTATGGCAACTGAAGCAATTATAAGACATGATACGGCTGATTATAACGCCGCAGTTCAGACAATAAAAGAAGCGATCCTTCGCAGTCAGTATCAGGCAGCGAAGTTGGTCAATCGTGAAATGCTCTCACTCTACTATGGCATAGGACGCTATATTTCAGCGAACTCTCGCGAAGGATTTTGGGGAACCGGGGCTATAAAAACGATCTCAGAGCGACTACGGAAGGAATTACCGGGACTGAAAGGGTTTTCTCAGACCAATCTCAAATATATGAGAATGTTTTATGAGGAATGGTCGCCAGTTATCGAATCCAAAATCTCTAAATCGTCAGCCGTGGCTGACGGAATTGATACAGACTCCCTTTTGCCGGCTAAATCGTCAGCCGTGGCTGACGATTTAGAAAGATTTCTCAATCTAAGTTTCAGCCACCATATCATAATTTTGGCAGAAGAGAAGAATATTGAGAAACGCTGGAAATATATCAGCCTGGCAATTGAAAATAAATGGGATAAACGTTTCCTTAAAGTTCAGATAAAGGATAAAGCAGCCGATAAATATGGTGCAATGCCATCAAACTTCGGTGTAACAATCAAGGATAGCCGCGATGCCATCAAGGCTCTCAATATGTTCAAGGATGAGTATCTGCTTGATTTCATCAATACTGAGGAAATCGGAATTCGTGACATTCAAGACATCGATGAGCGGGTTGTCGAAAAGGAGATAATCCACAATATCAAGAAATTCATCATGACATTCGGGCGTGATTTCGCTTTCGTCGGCAATCAGTATCATCTTGAGGCATTCTCTGAGGACTTCTTTCCCGACCTGTTGTTTTTCAATCGAGAACTGAACTGTCTGGTCGTTGTAGAACTTAAGACCGGGGATTTCAAACCTGGCTATTTGGCACAACTGATGACATATCTCCGAATTCTTGATGACAAGGTTAAAAAGCCACACGAGAATCCATCCATCGGAATCGTGCTGTGCAAGAACGCCAATAAAGATTTTGTCGAATATGTCATTCAAGACTATGCCAAGCCTATGGGCGTAGCCACATATCGCCTCAGCGAGGATATGCCGGAAAAATTGCGTGAAGCATTACCGGATGTTGAAGATCTGAAGAAATTGCTTTGACTTCTAATTAGTCAGCCAATTTGTTAGCTGATTGGTTAGTCAGCTATCTGACCATTCTGCTAAACGGTTATGATTTCAAGGCGGAAAAACTCGGTGGTCACACGACCACAGCAAGGTGTCTTTTCAGGTACCTGAAAAGGTTTTGGTGTACTCGGTCGTACCCACAAAACATCCTTGCGTGGAAGGGTTGAGAACACTCCAAAGTCATGTTCTCCATGCCGACGCCTGTGGCACCAGAGACATTCCGCTCGCTGCGCGATGGCTCACATTTTCATTGCAATTGTTACTCATATTGGACTTTTCTTCGAAGGGGCTGAGAAGGGGAAAGAATGTTCTCAAAACGCACTTTCGGGAACCGACCCCGAAATAATTTGGAAAGTAGGATTGGCGTGTTATATCTTTGTGGCGAAAAGCGGCCCTGATCATAATAATGCCATCCTTCGCGGAATTTTCACGCCCTAAAACGGAACCAGAACGGAATATCACGGAACAAGCCTGAAATAATTTGGAAGATTCGTTCAGACGATATTATCTTTGCGCCATTGTATCAGACATTGGATTCATAATACTGTCAAGGACATGAACTGCTAATTATAAGATGGTTAGTAATGAGATAGCCCAATGGCTATCCGGATAACTATTTGAATGGATATATGGCTATCTATCTGAATGACCGAATGTATATCTATCCAATATATCAATTATACCCCATTCCCTAAGGACCATTGCGCAATAGAGCATGATTTCCCAATGGGCGAAGGTCAGTCCGTCCGTTGGTAAGATTGTCCCTGTGTCCCCATGCAGCAATGGCTATTAAGCCGGATAGATAACTGGCTGAATGGTTGAATGGACATTCAGCTATATATGGACATTCAGCTATATATCGTAAGGGCTCAATGTACCTATATCTATAGAGCCAAATAGCTGGCTGGCGAATCAACAGATTCACTGACTAGCCATCGAGACGTCTATCTATAATACTATATGGATAGATGGCTCCGATTATGCCACCGTCTGCGGACGGTCATTCTGATTTCGGCAGTTGCCGAAGCATCGAGGCAAACGTTGCCAACCTTTTTCTCACTCTCAAAACCATCAACAAAATGACAAAGAAAATTGAAAACATCCCACTCCCCAAGGAAAATTTCCTTGCGGGGTACAAACCCATCGTGCCTCACTTCGCCGATGATGAACCATCATCAACAGAAAGTGACAAGGCACCGAAGCTGACACGCGATGAGAAAGCCTATTCAGACCTCTTCCTGAAAGCACCCGACTCATCGAAAAGGATGCGAGTCGTATACGTCTCAAACGAGCATCTCGACTGTCTGAAAGAGATGACACGATTCCTTAAGGACGAGTACGGAACAGGCATCACTCTCAGCGGTATTGTCTGGAATCTACTTGAACACCACTTTAACACCTACGGCAAAACCATCGGTTCGCTGATAGACAAAAACAGACCTCAGATGCTCGGGCGGTTCAAATAGGCGTTAAGCATCAGTGACTACGGCATCCGCCAAATTACACGTTCTTTTTCATCGTGCCACAGAAGCACATCAAAAATGAAACACAATGAGAAACAATGAAATTTCCATCCAAAGCGACACCTCAACAACCGGCATCGTCAATGACAATGATAATGGTGCCGGAAGAAGAGTGGCGCAACCTCCATGACACGCTGGAGCAAATCATCGACCTGATAACCCGCCGCAACGCCGAAGACTCCGGCAGCGAATGGATAGAATCCGAAGACGCGAGGAAAATCCTCGGTGTCTCTCCAAAGACCTGGCAAAACTACCGCGACCAACGCATCATTCCCTTCTCACAGATCGGCCGCAAAATCTACGTCAACCGCGCCGACCTCGATGCCTTCCTCCGAAAACATCGTATCCCCGCTATAAAATAGCAAACTTTTCAACGGCAATCGGTTGTGTTTTACAGCATAACCGATTGCCACCTCAAATTTTCTTTGTAACTTTGCATTAATAGCAACCATAAAAATCTGAATATGGCCGAAACGGTTTAAACCACAGGCAGCGATGCCGCCAAACCAATCAAATTCTGAAACTCCCAAGCAGTCGTTGCAGGCTCGGCCAGCCTTCAGATAACTGCCGCCGGAGTTTTTTGTTTTTCATAGATATGGCAAATGCCTTAATAGATAATTCCGAGCAGTTTAAGCTCGTCAAATATATTAAAGAATTGGTCTCACGACCTGATTGTAATCATATTATGATTGCAACAGGTTATTGGGATTTGCCCGGCACGGCTTTAGTCTATGAAGAACTTAAAGGCTTTTTCGCGCGAGGAGGCAAACTTGACTTACTGATAGGTCAAGAGCCACAACTTCAATATTATCAGGCGTCTCAAGAGGTGCGTCAATTTCCAGACTTCTATATTCAAAGGGATGTCGAATCTCTAACCGATGAGTATAAGCCCATTGGTAAGTTGATTATTGATAATGCTCTGACCGGAGAGAACCCCGATGGAAAGTTTGAGATTCGCGTGTATGGTCAGGGAGAGCATAAGGAATTTCTCCATGCCAAATGCTACATCTTCCTCGGTAATAATCATATGCTTGCGACTGGAATTGTTGGTAGCTCTAATTTTACATTAAAAGGATTACAGGGCAATGCCGAGTTAAATTACCTTGAAGAAAATGGTAACAGCGTAGTAGCACCGTTTACAGAGTATTCGACATCTAAATCTCACAAAGCATGGTTTGAGGAGCTATGGCAGAATAGCGAATTATGGTCGGGTAAGTTCATTAAGAATATTCTTAAGCCTTCACCCATTGGTGTAGGAATTGAAAAAGATAACGAAGCGGAAAAATCACTTTCGCCATACGAAGTCTATATCAAGTATCTTCAATTGCAGTTTGGAGATATGGTAGATGCCAATACATCAGAAATTCTTAAATCCTATTTGCCTCCGTCATTCAACACCCTTGAATATCAGCTTGACGCGGTAAAACAATGTTTCTCGGTGATGAAACGATTTGGCGGTTTTATTCTTGGTGATGTTGTAGGGCTTGGCAAAACTATTGTAGGCGTATTGCTTATCCGTCATTTCCTTGAAAATGCCGAATCTCTCGGTCGTGCTCGTAAAGTTCTGATCGTAACTCCTCCGGCAATAAAGAAAGCATGGGAAAAAACAATCAAGGATTTTGACAATGATAATCCTCGTAACAATATTGAACTTAATGTTGATTTTGTGACAACCGGAAGCATAGACAGAATTACTGATGAGCTGGAAGAAGCCGATGATATTGATGATAGTGACGAAATCGAGAACTTTGAGGTCAGCAACTATGGAATGGTACTCATAGATGAGAGCCACAATTTCCGTAACTCAGAAACTCAGAAATATAAAGCAATTGATGACCTGATTGGACTTATCAATCCCACTCCATACGTCGCACTCCTGTCTGCAACTCCCCAAAATAATTCGCCGAAGGATCTCTATAATCAGATACGTTTATTTCAGCGCACACCCAATAACTCCAACTTACCCAATGTCGAGGGTGGCAAGCTTGACTCTCTATTCAATGCGATGGAAAGACGCTTTAAAGAAGCGAGAGCTATTTCGCAGGATACGGATGAGGGTAAAATTCAAGCACGCACTATTGTTAAGGAGGTCTCAGAAAAAATCCGAAGCAGTGTCCTTAATGACATCGTAGTTCGTCGTACCCGTACCGACATTAGAAATCTATATAGAGAAGATGCTGAGTTACTGAAGTTCCCCACTGTCAAAGGTCCACATAAGCTCGAATATAAATTGGATGAGGAACTATCAAAGCTCTTTTCTGATACCGTAGATGCTATATGTCCTCCTGCCATAGGAGAGTCTTTTGATCCGAATAAACATATCGGCTTTTACCGTTATGCCGCAATTACACAGTTCGTCGATGAGGACAACAAGAAACTGTATGAGAAACGAAACCTTACGGTTGATAGCATTACGCAAAGACTTCAGCGTATTATGCGGATGCTATTGGTAAAGCGTCTTGAAAGCAGTCTTGCTGCATTCAAGAAAACGCTTGAGAATCTGAACCGATATAATGACGTTATGATAGATATGCTTCAACACGACTGTGTATTTATCTGTCCCGATATCGATGTAAACAAACTGCACAATGAGTACAAGGGTGATTTTGCGGCCTTCAAAACCGCAGTAGATGCTATCATAGCGCGTAAAAGAGGAAACAACAGGTGTTTTAAAACCTCTGATTTCAAAGAATCATATCTCGAAGACCTCCAAAATGATAGATTGCTTATCGGCGATTTGCTTGAACGGTGGCGAGAAAACACAGAAGACCCCAAATTCGACCGTTTCAAAGAAGCTATAAATCCTGAACTTTTCAATCCGAAAATTAATAATCCGTCCGGACTAAACAAGCCTCGTTTGGTTATTTTTACCGAAGCTATTGACACACTCAAATCATTGGAACGAGCATTAAAGGCAAAAGGACACAAAGTGCTTAGCATTACGGCACAGAACAGGACAGAAATGCAGGAAGCTATTGAGGCAAACTTTGACGCAAACTGTAAGCCGGAGAATCGCCGTGATGATTATGATGTTATCGTCACAACCGAAGTTCTTGCCGAAGGTGTGAATCTACATCGTTCTAATGTTATTCTCAATTATGATGCTCCGTGGAATGCAACTCGCTTAATGCAGCGAATTGGCCGAGTGAACCGCATAGGTTCTACAGAAGATTTCGTCCATGTCTTCAACTTCTTCCCATCAGACGAAGGAAATAGCCAAATACGCCTGATTGAAAAAGCTTATGCTAAACTCCAATCTTTTCATGAGATGTTTGGCGAGGATAATAAGGTTTTCAGTGAGCGCGAAGAACTTGTTGAGCATGACCTGCAACATTTCGTTGATGGTGATGAATCTCCGTTTGGTCCATTTATCAAAGAACTGAAAGCATTTCGGGATAATTCATCGGAACGATATGATTATATCGCCTCTGTTGATGCTAACGGACTGGGAGGTGTTTTAGAGATTCGTGATGCAAACGCTCATGGTATTTTCGTATTCACAGACAACTCGCAAGAATTGATTTCAGTAGATGTAGAGAAAACTCAGGAAGATACTTCTTCTAACATAATCTCCTCATTGTCTACTATGCAGCGATTGAAATGTGAGCCGGATACCGAGTACTCTCATTGTCCAAGTGATAATCCATTGGTTGAAATAGCTAAACGTGCCTATCAAAAGCATGTAGCCCACTATATTACAGCCGCTGATTCAAGTAGAAAGTCTGCAAATGCACTTGTTGTGTTATCCTCCTTACGCTCTCGTTCGGATGTAACGCAAGAATCAAAAAAACTTTTGAAGCAAATAGAGAAACTTGTCAGAGCAAAAGATAACTATGTCATTAAACAGGTAATGAGATTTGAGAACTACCAGGGTTCACTCTTTGGCGCAGATGATGACATTAATGCTTTGCTTGATGCAGCTCTATCAAATTTAGCTTACCGCGCTCAAGTGAAACGCGGAGACGCTAAACTTGTTCTTTATTCTGAAACTAAAAACAATAACTGACTATGGAACTCAAGCATAAGTTAGAAAAGATATTCAACAATGATTATCCCGGAACTGACCGTTTCATAGAGGATGTTATTGAACCAATCTTCGGCAATGAAATCGAATATATAGGCGATGACCTTGCCGAGAGGGAAAAGTATGCCGAGAAAGCTAAAAATGCAGGCATCAAGCATATCAAATATATTGGCGACCTCACGGAAAAGAATTATAATGCCGATAACATTGCTCTTCTTGATGTAACTCTTGATGACTCAAAGAACATAGAGCGTTCCCGCGTAAACATTCAGCAACTTATCCGTTCTATAATGGATTACCGTCAACACCTTATGATTGTATTCCATTACGAGGATGTCAAAGACAAGCAATGGAGATTTTCTTACGCATATAAAGGCGATTCATTAAAAGACTCCACATCAGCCAAACGCTACACTTACGTTTTTGGCAAAGGCTACCGTGGTCGTACCGCAGCCGAGCGATTTGAAATTCTTGCCAAAAGTTCACGTAATAATGAAGACTTTGAAAAGGCGTTCTCCGTTGCCGCGCTTAGTGATGAGTTTTTTGATAAATACCGTGATATATATGCTGATTTTGTGCAATATATCACCGGAAAACGATACGAGAAAATTAAAAACAAGTGGGAGGAAGTAAAAAAAGAAGACCCGAACACTGAAATTTTCTCGCAATTCAATAACGATGATAAAAGAGTACGAGACTACATTAAGAAGATGCTTGGTCGTCTGACATTTCTTTGCTTCCTGCAAAGGAAAGGCTGGATGAATAACGACCGGAACTTCTTACAGAATCTTTATCAGACTTCTCCTCTTCAGACCGATTTTCTAGATGCTGTATTGGAGCCATTGTTCTTTGGGGTCCTAAATACTCCTCCTGAAAAACGCAAGGAAATATTTGCAAATAATGGATGGAACACAGATTTAGCAGATGAATGGAACGAAATTCCATATCTCAACGGTGGTCTGTTCGAACAGACGCGGGATGATAAACTCACTGTAAAGTTTCCTAAAAAGCTATTCCAAGAACTGTTTAAGTTTTTAGGAGAATATAATTTCACTATTGACGAGAATGATCCGGATGATGCTGAGGTTGGCATTGACCCTGAAATGTTAGGCCGAGTATTCGAGAGCCTTCTTGAAGATAATAAAGACAAGGGAGCATTCTATACACCTAAAGAGATTGTTCAATATATGTGTTGTCAGAGCATTATTGAATATCTTAAAACACACACCGACCAATCGCTTCACGCTGATATTGAAGACTTGATCAATAAGGGTCTTGTCAATAATGCTCTGCAAAATAAGGATAATGCAAGAAATCTCTATAAGTTTCTTAAAGAGGTAACGGTATGTGACCCGGCAATCGGCTCCGGGGCTTTCCCTATGGGCATTCTCAATATCCTTTTTACGGCGCGTCAGCATCTATATGGCTTCCTTAAAGAATCAGAACCGTTTAATCCTCTCGAAGTGAAAAAGTCTATCATTAGGGATAATATCTACGGTGTAGATATTGAACAGGGGGCGGTTGACATTGCTCGACTCAGATTTTGGCTTGCTATTCTTGTTGAAGAGCAGGTTGCAACTCCATTGCCTAATCTAGATTACAGAATCGTGCGAGGTAATTCGCTAATCACCACATTTAATGACGAGTATATTAAACTACCCGAAAACCCTGATGGTAGGACCAAACTTGCAAAACTCAAAAAGGAGCTACATCAACTCCAAAACGAATTATTTGACCTTAATGGAGATGAGAAACTTCAACGCGAAATAGAAATCAAATGCAAAATATTGGAGATTATCAAAGTCCAGCTTGGCATTGATAAAGCTAATGCTCAAGAAGAAAGTAAAATTGAGTCCGATATATTTGAGAATAAAAAGTTATCCGGAAAGGCATTAAAGAAAGCTCAACAAGCTCATGCGATTGAAGCAGTTAAGAGCAAGAGTCTTTTTGCTCTGAATAATCTTATAACTTCGTTGACCACACCTGCTACCTCTTTAGCAGATAGAGCGCAGATTGACATCAAATTCTTTGACTGGAAAATAATATTCAGTAATATCTTTAATGATAATGCTAATGCCCCCGGTTTTGACATCGTTATTGGTAATCCGCCGTATATAGTATATGAGGGTACAAATACATCGGATTTGCCAATTCTAAAAGCTATTCGAGAATATAAATCTGCGTTTGGGGGAAAGCTTAACGCATATAAGGTTTTTGTAGCTAGCGCTTTTAATATTTTGTGTAAACCGAATGGTATTGTGGATTTAATATTTCAGAACTCATTTTTGGCTGATAAGCAGGCAACGCTGTTAAGACGCGATATCCTTTCGACTCATAAGGTTATTAGACTCGATTCTTTCCCAGAGCGTGATAATAAAAAGAAACGCGTTTTTGAAAGTGCAAAAATGAGCGTGTGTATATTATGTGCCCAAAAAGGCCTCTCTTCGTCTGAAAGTTTCATTGTGAATTTTTGGGATGATAGGCATATGACATCTGGCCTTAAAACTCGTTTCTCATTTAATGACATTCAATCAATCGATCCTGTAAACTATAGTATTCCTAGATTGGGCTTGGCTAACATTCCTTTAATTGCTAAAATGGCAAAGAAGAATGATATACATTTAAATTGCTACCAAGGAGAACTCAACGTGTCTGTTCACAAGGAATATTTTACGAAGAATCCTGCATTTCCAGCAATATTAAAAGGAGCATCGATTCAACGCTACTACTATACTTTTAATATGAGTCAGGGTGTCATTGAATATGTGGATGAACCAAAATACTTATCTAGATTTGGCACTTCTGAGAAATCTCAACATCATACAAGTCCTCGTATAGTAATGCAAGGTATGACAGGTGCAAACGATAAAGTTAGACTTGTTAGTACGCTTGTGCCGAGTGGATATTACCTTGCTCATTCATGTAACTATATAGTTCCATGTGATGAGATTGATTTAGTTGCATTGCTAGCGATATTAAATTCAAAGGCAATGAATTGGTATTTCAGATGTTTTAGCACTAACAGCAATGTCAATAGTTATGAGGTTGAAAATCTCCCAATTCCTAAATTAATTAGAAAAGAAGAGAAATTACTTCATGATTTATGTGCCAGCATATTAGAAAAAAAGCAAATAAATCCTAAAGCCAATACTTCAACCGACGAGTCATTAATCGATAACATCGTATATCATCTTTACGATTTGACCTACGATGAAGTCCTCATCGTTGACCCTCAAATCCAAATCTCTCGCGAAGAATATGATATTTTAAACTAATGTAAAAATCATTTATATGGCAGATAGAGCAGCGACATCCGTATTATTTGGGTTTGATTTTCAGGCTAATGCGGCCATAATACTAATGCTTGAAAATATTCGAGAAATGGCTCATATTCGATTAGAAGGATCCGAAGATATTGAGATTACCTTAAATGATGGTAGCCATATTTTTGCGCAAGCGAAATCTGTTGTAAATAGTAGTTCAGATTTTAAAAATGTATTGTCCAATTTGAAAAAATCAGTCAAATCTCTATCTGAGGCTTATCATAACGCATCTAATAGCGTTAAAGAGCTTATCTATATAACCAACTCTCCTAATCCATTTAAAGAAAAACAACCTAATACAATCTTTTTTGGACCCTCTCAAAGAAATTATAATTCCTTGCCAGAAGAATTACAAGGAATAATCTCTGAAATTTTAAATAAACTGGATAATCCATTGGATACTAATAAATTTAAAATTCAGATTTTGCCGTTTGAAACAGATAATTATAAGGAAAGATACAAATTTGTAATCGCTGAAATAGGTGACTTCATTTCTCTTTTAGGGAACTTTCCTATTGAGCGGAATCTAATTCATAAAATATGGTCAAACGACCTATTTCGAAGCGGAACGCGTAAAGACCAAAATATAAATCTTAAAAAGAAAGATTTAATCTGGCCAATTATAGTCCTAATTACGGATAACGAAGATTATGATGAATATGATATTGACGACTCAGATACTGAAGAACTATTATCTTCATACAGAGACATTATAAATACATGCTCAGAGAAATATGAATTTGTTACTCGCGTGTTGAATGCTTATAATAGTTTTAATGCGGGAGACAACAGAACAAAGATAGAAAAATTCATTAAGTCTGAAAGCCAGAATTTTAAATATCTTTTTGATGACGCAAATATAAATCTATCTGAAGATCTCCAAACCATATTGCTGCAAATTATAATACGCAATATTATAAGCAAAAGGAGAAAAATCAACCACATTAAAAATACAGTTAATCTATGATATTCAATTCAATAAAAATAACGGAAGGAAATGCTCAACGGTTGATTGAATTTTCTGATAGGAACAATTTAATACATAGTATGAGTAACAGCAAAGGAAAGACAACTCTGCTGCGACTTCTTTTATATTCAATAGGATATAGCATACCAAATACTAAACACATCAAATTTGAGGATTTGGAAATTGAGTCCACCATTACTCTTGATAATGGTGATTCAATAACCCTATGTCGGAATTCAAGAGATTTCATAACCCTCAAAAATGGAGATGATGAGACGGTTTTTATACTTAGTAGCCAAGAAACAGATTTACACAAAATAATTTTCAATGCGTCAAACCATGATCTAATAAGTAATCTTTTAGGTCTGTTTTATTTTGATCAGGAAAAAGGCTGGACATTACTTAATCGTGGTGTTGTAATTGGCAGTATCCGATTCAATATTGAAGAACTCATTAGAGGTTTAGCAAACATCGATTGTTCTGAATTAATAAAAAAAAGAGACGCTAAAAAACGAGATTTGTTAAAATACAAACAAATGTTTAGCGTAGCTAAGTATCAAGAGACTCTTGATGTTGAATCAAACAATCTTGCACGAGATTCCTATAATACACGGATTGATGTCAGCCTCAATCAGTGCAGAATGGAGCTTAACCTCTTGAAAACTGAATTGCGTAGAATTAATAAGGTTTTAAAGGACAATAAAACCTTTAAAAATTTTATAGCAGAAATTGGCCTATTAATTAAGACTCCAGAGGGACAAACCCTTGCAGTAACAGAAGAAAATATAATAGGCCTTAACGATACCATTGATTATTTGATTGCAAAGCGTCAAATAATTATCTCCCAGTATAAGCAACTTCAGGATAGACTAATTGAAATTGAGCGAGAACGTCGAATTGAAGATGTTCAGTTGTCTTTCTTTGAAGATGAAGAAACGATTTCCCAGATATTTGACAAGCGAATTGCCAATATACCTATTAATGAGATGGCGGTAAAAAATGGCATAACGCGTCTTGAGCAAGAAATTAAAGCTATTAGTGTACGAATAAAGGATGTAACCCAGAATGCAAAAAATGCCCATAGCATAATATCTTCCATATTTGCCAATACAAAAAAATATCTCTCAGAATTAGATTTAGATGATACTAAGATAACAGAGCGTTACTTGTTTACCTCGAATTTAAAAGAGTTGTCGGGAGCCATACTTCATAAAACTGTATTTGCATTTAGACTTGCCTGTCTAATAGAAGTAGAAAAACATCTCGGGATTAAGCTTCCAATAATTCTTGATTCACCAAGTGGAAAAGAAATCGATAGAAAGAATATAGAAGCAATGATTCGTATTCTAACAAGAGATTTCTCCGAAAATCAGATAATTATAGCATCAATCTATCAATACGATTTAAAGAACGTAAACACCATATCGATTGTAAATAGATTGATTGAATAATTAAGTAAATATCTAAAACCTTGTTATGAGTAAGAAGTCGATACAGTTTTTCAGTGACCGCGAACAACTGCTGGGGGCACTTAGCAACGGACGTGGTGAGGGTTCTCACGACGAATCGGACTATAACAGAGCATGCTACTATTGGCATTGACTAAAATGTATAAACTTAGTCAGCAGAGCAGCAAACTCCTGAGGCCACTCATCAGTTCAAATTCGAGGAAAGCAATATAGATGATGTGCTTAATAGCAAGGTCGTAGTTTTTCTCGTTAAGCATCATCCCAACAATTATAAAAGTCGAATATATGGATAACGGACAGATTATATTATTTCAGACACAGGGAGGAGATACGAAGATTGAGGTTCGACTCTCCAATGAGACTGTGTGGCTAACGGCAGAACAGATGGCGGAGCTGTTTCAGCGTAATAAATCAACTATTTCAAGACATATCAAGAATGTTTTTGAGTCAGGGGAACTTGACCCAAATGTGGTAGTTGCAAAATATGCAACTACCACTCAACATGGTGCTATTGAAGGTAAAACTCAGACCCATCATGTAGATTTCTATAATCTTGACATGATTATCAGCGTAGGGTATCGCGTCAATTCTCATCGTGGCGTGCAGTTCAGGCAGTGGGCTACCCAAGTGCTGAAAGAGTATATGATCAAGGGATTTGCTCTCAATGACGATTTGCTAAAGAATGCCGGGCAGGGGAATTACTTTGATGAACTGTTGGCGCGTATCCGCGACATTCGCAGTTCGGAGAAGGTTTTCTATCGCAAAGTTCTCGAAATTTATGCCCTCAGCATCGACTATGACCCTCGCACATCCATCACCCAACAGTTCTTCAAGACTGTTCAGAACAAGATGCACTTTGCCGCCCACGGGCATACTGCCGCAGAGGTAATCTACGACCGTGCCAATGCCGAAAAAGATTTCATGGGACTGACAACATGGCGAGGAGCCATGCCTACCAAACATGAGGCGGAGATTGCCAAGAATTATTTGTCGGAAGAGGAAGTCGATATGCTGAACCGAATCGTCAACCTATATCTCGATTTTGCCGAACTCCAGGCAAAGAGTCATGTCCCGATGTATATGAAAGACTGGATTCAGAAGCTCGACGATTTCCTGAAACTGTCGGGTAAAGAATTGCTGAACCATGCCGGAAGCGTGTCAGCCGAAGTTGCCAAACTGAAAGCCAATGAGGAATACGACAAATTCCGCGAGCGCACACAATATCAGCTATCCCCTGTCGAAATCCACTTCCTCGAAGCCTTCGAAGCCGAGCGTAAACGCCTCCGCTCCAAGAAATAAACACAAGAAAAATGAATACATCTAAAGATATTTCACAACTGATTGCCAACGCGAACGAAGACGATTTGCGCGACATTGTTTCAGAATGGGCCGACAAACATTCTGATTTCAAGGATTATGTCCGAAATTGCCTCTGCCCTCCGGTGGAAGAGGTAGATTTTGGTCGCAAACTCAGTCAGGCCGTAAACCGCGAGACTAAAGAGTTCTTTTCGCGCCATGCCGTGCGAGAAGCTACTGACTGGAGCAATGTCTATGAAGACTTGATAAAGCCGTGGAGCGAAAACGCCGATTCACTATCAACCGAGAAACTCTATGACCTGTGTGACGTAATAGTCAAAGAGGTCGGCATGCGGGTTGCTGAGGAGGATTTCTATGGCGACGACTGGTATGGCGATGATTTTTCAGGTAGCATTCAGGATATAATGGATGTGTTGGGAAACGTGGCTGGACTTCTTATGATTCGCGAGGATGTCAGCCGCGAAATTCTTGATTCTTTGAAAAAGCTTATAAAAGCAGCTAAAAAGAATGATGTGATAGATAGCTATATTGGTTCGCCATACGACTTTATTCTTGAACTTATTTCACTCAGGCAAAAAGCCGATGAAGTTACGTGCGGGATATACGAGGCGCTGATTGATGAGAATCTGGGAGATGAGGCAGGAATGTGGGTCTGCCGTAAAATTGATTTTATCCGTTCAATGGGTCTTGCAGATGAAGCTCGCCAATATATGGAGGATGAAATACAATATCCTGAAGTATGTCTGAAATATTATAATGAGCTGCTTGATGCCGACAACTGGCGGGAGGCTATCCTCCTGCTTGACAGGGCACAGGCAATCAAGGACAATGGCTCTTACTTTTATTCGCCAAAGACTCCGAACTGGCTTGAACTCAAACAGCAACTCCTTGTTGAACATGGCACCTTGGAAGAACGTATAGATAATCTCAAGCGCCTGTTCTCTAACAGCTACAACGATAAAGCGAAATTCTATCACCAATTCAAGGAACTCGTTGATGCGGACAAATGGAATGCATTCTATCATAATCTGCTCTCAAAGGCAACCGGTTATAATGTCATTGATGAAATCGCCCCATTCCTCATCGAAGAAGGTGAGTTTGACTGGTTATTCCGTCTTGTATCGGATTCAACAGCAAAGAATCCGACAGATTATCGTACTCCGTTAAAGTACGCCGGAGCATTGCGTCAGACTCATTTTGAAAAAATGCAGGCGATTCTAACCCGTACAGTCTATACATACGCCGCAGACCGTTTCCCTCCAAAGAAAAAAGTCAATTCTTCCAAATACTCATATTTCAGAGGCGACTTGGAATCGCTGTCTGAACTCGGTTATGCAGGAACTCAAAAGGAAATTGTCGAATTCTTATTGCAGGAGTATCGTTTTCGCCCTGCTCTCGTTAAAGAATTATGTTCTATAAAACTAATCGCAGACAATGAATAAGAAATCGATACGGTTTTTCAATGATCGCGAGGTGAGGGCGGTCTGGGATGACGAGAACAACTGCTGGTGGTTCTCAGCTACGGATGTGGTGCGTGCTATCAATGATGAGCCGGACTATACGAAGGCCGGTAATTACTGGCGTTGGCTAAAACGTAAGCTGAAACAGGAAGGTATTCAGTTCGTGAGTGGCACTCACAAACTGAAAATTGTCGCTGCGGATGGTAAGCAATATAATAGCGATGCGCTGTCGGCTGAGGATATTGTTCTGCTTGCCAAGCATTATCCGAATAACCGGGCAAGCAGGTTCCTTGACTGGTTCACATACAGCGATAACACTATTGACGGGCAGAGCCGCAAGAAGGCATACACACTGTTTGAAAGCGGATTGCTCAACTCGCTTGAACCGGGTAGCATGAAATGTCTGCAACAGATTCACGCCTATCTGTTTGGTGGATTGTACGATTTCGCTGGACAGATTAGGGATAAGAATATCTCGAAGGGCGGTTTCACATTCGCCAACTGTCTTCATTTCCCCACAATCATCCCGACGATTGAACATATGCCGGAAACCACTCTCGATGAAATCGCCGACAAGTATGTCGAGATGAACGTTGTGCACCCATTTATGGAGGGCAATGGGCGCAGCACACGAATATGGCTCGACCTGATGCTTCGTCGCTCGCTCAAACGCTGTGTTGACTGGAGCCGGATTGATAAGAATGAATATCTGGCAGCGATGCGCGAGAGCGTCATCAACTCCACTCATATCAAAGTGTTGCTCAAAGGTGCCTTGACCGACAAAATCAACGACCGCGAGATGTTCATGAAAGGCATCGACTACTCATATTATTATGAGGAAGAGTAGACATACTCTCTAATACCGTCTATGCGTATTGGAAGGGGAATGTTACGCAGAATATTTGAATTTTGCCTGTAATTTGCCTGTAGAAAACTAAGAAAGCGACTTAACTTGATGATCTACACCTTGTTAAGTCGCTTTTGGGGTGCCCAGAACAGGACTCGAACCTGCACGCCTCTCAGCACGCGCACCTGAAACGCGCGCGTCTACCATTCCGCCACCTGGGCATCGCGTTTTGGTAGTGCAAAGTTACGAAAGGTTTTCTAAACTGCAAAATTTTTGAGGGATTTTTTTGAGGTGAGGTTTTGCGAAGAGTCCAAATGAAGAGTCCAACGAGGGGAAGAGTTAATGGGCAGATTTTTTTGAGAGGAGATATTTTTAGGGGAATTGGGGGGAGAATGGATGAGAGGAATGAGAGGAATGGGAGGGCGGAATTTGGGCGATAGGGATTTGGAGAACTTTGATTCGGCTTGGTGGGGATGGGAAGGAGACCGCTCCTCGGATTAATGGGCAATCCGGGGAGCGGTATAAGGGAGGGGAAATAATGTTTGTCTAAGTATTGGTGAAGGGGGACGGGATGGGAGAGGATAGAGAATAGAGGAGGGGTGGGGGTCAATCCTCGAGGTAGAAGACGATGGTGGAGACTACGCGGACATTTTTCATGAAGGGGGTAGAGGCGCTTGTGTCCTCGATGGAGAATTGTCCCTGCGAGGCGGTCTTCATCTTGCCGACTTTCGAGTCGCTGTCTTTGGCGAACTGCTGGGCGGCTTCGCGGGCGTTCTTGGTGGCCTCGGCAATCATGTCGGGTTTGATGTCGTTGAGGGCGCGGAATTCATAGTTGATGTATGAGTTGGAGTAGGGGACTCCTTCCTTCAAGAGTTCGGTCTGACGGTCAAGCAATTCCCTGACCTTGTCCACCTTGTTGGTTGCCACGGTGATATTGCAGCTCAGCGAGTATTTGTATTTGAATGTGCTTGAGCCGTATTGGTTGGCGGTGGCGTTGTAAGTGTCGGGAGGATTCACCGAGATTTCCGACTTGTCGATGCCGTTGGAGGTCAGGAAATTCACAATGACATTATTATATTGTGTAATCTGGTCGTAAAGGGCCATAAGGTTGTCGCCGGCCACATTGTATGTGATGGGCCAGGTCACGAAGTCGGCCTGCACTTGACGTTCGGCCAGTCCGCGGACAGTGACGTTACGGTCGCGATAGGCGATGTTGTCTATTCCTGATTTGATGAAGAGGCCGAGAAAGAAGATGCCTGCGGCGACGAGTGCCATTCCGGCCAGTCGCATCCATCCAGCTTTTTTGTTGTCCATAATCGTAATAAGTGGTGAAAGGTTGTTTATTTATTAATGTAGACAAACGTGACAGTGTAAAGTTTAAACGTCCCGGAAAAAATCATACTGTCGGATTTCATCAACTCAAAAATAATCCGTATCTTTGCGCTGTCATTCACGACAAGGTCGGTTTGGTAGCTCAGCTGGATAGAGCAACTGCCTTCTAAGCAGTCGGTCGGGGGTTCGAGTCCCCCCCAAATCACATAAAGGGATTGCCATCAGGCTGTCCCTTTTTGCGTTAATGTGGGGGCGTTGCAGTATCTATGGAACCCTCCCGATATCCTTTTTGATAAGATGAATATGGAAAAAGACAGCGTGATAGTGCTTTCCGGAGGTATGGATTCAGTCTCCCTCCTGTATGACTGCAAGGACCGCATAGCCCTGGCTGTTACCTTTGATTACGGCAGCAACCACAATGCCCGCGAGATAGCCTGTGCCCGCGAGAATTGCCGCAGACTGGGAATCGAGCACCTTGTGATTCCCCTCGATTTTATGGGACGTTACTTCAAGTCGTCGCTTCTCAGCGGTGGCGACGCGATTCCCGAGGGACATTACACTTCTGAAAATATGAAATCAACGGTCGTCCCGTTCCGCAACGGCATAATGCTGGCCGTCGCATGCGGGCTGGCTGAAAGCCGTGGACTGAAGAATGTCATGCTTGCCAACCATTCCGGCGACCACGCCATCTATCCCGATTGCCGTCCCGGTTTCATAGACGCCATGTCTGAGGCCATGCGTCAAGGAACATATGACGGCATCAGCATATTCGCTCCCTATACATCATTGACCAAAGGGGAGATAGCAGCCCGCGGAGCAGCCGCGGGAGTGGATTTCTCCCTTACCTATTCATGTTACAAGGGCGGCGAACGTCATTGCGGCAAGTGCGGCACCTGCGTCGAGCGCAAAGAGGCATTCCAGCTGGTCGGTGTGGCCGATCCGACCCTCTACGAGGACTGAACCGGCTCAGCCAAGAGCCTGCAACGCGTTGCGCAGATGCTCCCGGGTTGTCTCCGACACAGGAGTCAGTGGCAATCTCAATATGTCTTCCGCCATACCGCGAAGGGCCAGCAACGCCTTGATGCCCGAGGGATTCCCCTCCGCGAAGAGCGCACGGTAAAATGGCTGCAGCGGACGGTCGAATGCCGAAGCCTCTCCGAAGCGTCCCTCCAGACAGAGATGCACCACTCTGCTGAACTCCGCCGGGAGTGCGTTGCCGATTACCGATATCACTCCCCGCGCTCCCATCGCCATCAGCGGCAAAGTCAGCGCGTCATCGCCGGAGATAACCACGAAGTCGGCCGGTTTTTTCTCCAGAATCTCACGGATTTGCCCCATTCGTCCCGAAGCCTCCTTTATGGCCACGATTTTCTCAGGATGCTCCGCCGCGAGCCGCAGTGTGGTGGCGGCATCGAGATTGGCCCCCGTGCGCCCCGGCACATTATATAGCACCACCGGTAGGGGAGAGGCCTTGGCTACCGCCTCGAAATGAAGCCGCATCCCCTCCTGTGAAGGTTTGTTGTAGAACGGCACCACAGACAGAATCGCGTCATATCCCGAGAAATCGGTGTGGCCTATGGTATGAGTGAGATGATATGTTGAATTGCCGCTCATACCCAGAACCAGGGGTACACGGCCCGCAACACGCCCTGCGACGAAACGAGCCAGGTCGTGACGTTCCTCATCGGTAAGCGTGACCGCCTCCCCCGTGGTGCCAAGCACCACCAGGTAATCGGCCCCGTTCTCCACCTGGTAATCAATCAGGCGGCCGAGCGACTGGTAATCAATCGAGAAATCTTCCTTGAAAGGGGTTGCCAAGGCGATGCCGAGGCCATCCAAACTTATTGACATACTTGACAGGGAGTGTTTAATGGCGCAAAAGTAATGCTTTTTTCCCAACTTTCCGTAACTTTGCGGAAAATTCACCGCGCTTACGCGCAAATTTTGTTCCTTCCGATATTCCTATGATGCTTGAAATCCAAGACACCCTTGTGACCCTCGACCTTGCCGAGGAATTCTTCTGTTGCGACCTCGACAAATGCCTCGGAGCATGCTGCATCGAGGGGGATGCCGGTGCGCCCGTCACCTTTGAGGAAATCGGAAAACTCGAGGAGGTGTTTCCCGAGGTCAAATCCGACATGTTGCCCCGCGCCGTGACCGAAGTCGAGGAGAACGGAGTGGCCTATCCCGACACAGACGGGGAGATGGTCACCACCCTGCTCGACGGGGCCAACTGTGCGTTCTGTACCTTTGCCAAAGGGGGCGTGTGCCTCTGTGCCATCGACAAGGCCTACCGCGAGGGACGCGTCACCTGGCGTAAGCCTGCCTCATGTGCCCTCTATCCTGTCAGGATAAAGGAGTATCCGACCTTCACCGCCGTCAACTATCATCGATGGTCGATATGCCGCGACGCGGTTGAGAATGGACGCCGCCTCGGCGTCCGTCTCTATCAGTTTCTCGAAGGACCGCTTACCGAACGTTTCGGCAAGGAATGGTATGCCGAGCTGAAAGCGGCATGTGAGGAATGGCTTCGCCAGAATCCAGGCAAATAACTCCGCGGGGCATCGCGGATTATCTCGCACGCACCCTTACCGGCACCGGCTGCAGACGGGGTGTCTCGCCCCCTCCAAGCAGCTCTTTGAGCTTGTTGATTAATGACTTCATAATTCAGTTTTTGAGTAAAACCATCTCTGGCGGTTTTTGGTTCGCTGGATGCATGATAAACTTGTGCGTCTGCTATGATCGATGATGGTGAAGTTATATTGCGTCCGGAGAGCTTTTTAACACAATTTTTTTAACAGGGGAAGAAAAAAGTCGTAACTTTGCGCGGAATAGGGTCGGCATCCCCGCCGATTATCCCCGTTCAACCCACCTTATCCCCTAAACACCTTGGAAATGAACGTTACCGACCGCTTTCTAAGATATGTCAAATATGACACTCAGAGTGACGAACTGACCAATCTCACCCCCTCAACCCCGGGGCAATTCAAGTTTGCTCAAGTCCTTGAAAAAGAGCTGAGGGAACTTGGCCTTGAAGAAATCTCCCTTGACGAGAACGGCTATCTGATGGCCACACTCCCGGCCAACACCGACAAAGCCGGAGTCCCGACAATCGGTTTCATCGCCCATCTCGACACATCCCCCGATATGTCGGGCCACAACGTGAAACCCCGTATCGTCGAGTCTTATGACGGCGGTGACATCACCCTTAACGAAGAGGAACACATCATCCTCTCCCCCTCACAGTTCCCCGAACTTCTCAACTACCTTGGCCAGAACCTCATCGTCACCGATGGCGCGACTCTCCTCGGTGCGGACGATAAGGCCGGTATCGCCGAAATCATATCGGCTGTGGTGTATCTCCAGAAAAATCCCGAGATTAAACACGGCAAAATTCGCGTGGCCTTCAATCCAGACGAGGAAATCGGTCAGGGTGCCCACAAATTCGATGTCGGACGTTTCGGCGCCGACTGGGCCTACACGATGGACGGTGGCGAAATCGGAGAGCTGGAGTATGAGAACTTCAACGCCGCTGTCGCCAAAGTCACCTTCAAAGGCCGCAACGTCCATCCCGGTTATGCCAAACACAAGATGGTCAACTCCATCCGTATGGCCAACCAGTTCATCCTCATGCTTCCTCGATGGGAGACCCCAGAGCATACCGAAGGCTACGAAGGATTCTACCATCTCGTCCAGATTGAGGGAGATGTCGAGAAGACCACCCTCACCTATATAATCCGCGACCACGACCGCGACCGTTTCGAGCGCCGCAAGAAGGAACTTGAACATCTTGTCCGCAAGACCAACAACGAGTTCCCCGACAGCTGCACAATCGAAATCAAGGACCAGTATTACAACATGCGGGAGAAAATCGAGCCTGTGATGCATATCATCGAGATTGCCGAGCAGGCTATGAAGGACGCCGGAGTGACACCTAAAGTTCAGCCTATCCGTGGCGGCACTGACGGTGCGCAGCTCTCCTTCAAAGGACTTCCCTGCCCCAACATCTTCGCCGGAGGTCTCAACTTCCATGGCCGTTTCGAGTTTGTCCCCATCCCCTCGATGGAGAAAGCCCGCGACGTGATTGTCGAGATTGCCCGCATAGTCAACGAAAAAGCGTGAACCGCCTGATTGTCGTCACCGGGCCTACCGCCTCCGGCAAGACAACACTCGCCATAGAACTGGCGCGAGCCATCGGAACTGAAATAATTTCCGCTGACTCGCGTCAGCTTTTCCGTGACCTTTCGATAGGAACCGCCCGTCCAACCCCTGAGGAACTTGCCGCTGTCCCTCACCATTTCATCGCTACCCTTGATCTCGATGAATATTACTCCGCCGCGCAGTATGAAGAGGATGTCCTGCGGCTGCTCCCTGATATATTCAGCCGTTGTGGCGGGAACGCCGTTATGTGTGGTGGTTCGATGATGTATGTCGATGCCGTGTGTGACGGAATAGACCTCCTCCCGACAGTGTCCGATGAAAACCGCACCCGCGCCTATGCCCTTTATGAAGCCGGAGGCCTTCCCGCTGTCATACTTGAGCTTGAACGCCTCGACCCGGTCTATTTACGGCAGGCTCCTGACCTGAAGAACCACAAACGCCTTGTCCACGCCCTCGAGATATCCCTTGAAGCTGGCCGTCCATACTCCTCGATGCTTACCGGGGAAAAGAAATCCCGACCATTCGGGATCCTGAAATTCGCCATCGACCATCCGCGTGAAGAGCTATTCTCGCGAATCAACCGCCGGGTGGAGGTGATGATGTCCCATGGATTGCTGGAGGAAGTGCGCCGGGTTTATCCCCACCGCGAGCTGAATTCCCTCAACACCGTGGGCTACAAGGAGCTGTTCGCCTATCTGGATGGCCAATGGGATTTGGCCACCGCCGTGGCCCGCATCCAGAAAAACACCCGCGTCTACGCCAAGAAGCAGATGACCTGGCTGCGCCGTGACCCCTCCGTCATATGGCTTGACCCCTCCCGCCCCCTTTTGCCCCAGATAATGGGACGGCTGGATGCTCCCCAATAGTCATCCCATCCCGATGCAAACAGATTATTTCTCTGCCATCAGTTCGATGACAATTCCGTCGAAAATCTGTATGCAGCTTTCATAATAGCCGTCACCAGTTATCCGAGGGCCGCTTATGACGAGGTGACTCTCTTCTGCCAATGAGCGGGTAAGAGCGTCTACCGCGTCTTTCCCGCCTACCGAGAAAGCCATATGTGCGTAGCCTGTATGACGCGTGTCAGTTTCCGACATTCCCATATCTGGCCAATGTATGAGTTCCACCCTCGTGTAGTCATCAAAAGATATGAAATAAGACCGCAGACCACTCTTGGGATTATGGTACAGGTTGCCGCAGCGGCCTCCGAACCACCTGACAAAGAAATCCTTCGCTTTCTCAAGGTTGGAGACATTCAGGGCGATATGATTTATCCTAATCATTTTCCGGACTTATAGAGAAACTGTTCAGAGAGCCACGCCCTGACAGGGATGTCGTAAACTTTCACACTCGCGTAGGCTACCGCGATTGAGGCGATGAAGATGCTGACAGCCACCCAAATATGTGTCGAAAGCGGAGCGTCGGCGTGACGGGCGGCCCAGTTCATCTGCACATATATTATCGGGTAGTGGGTGATATAGAGTGGATATGAAATCATCCCCAGAAATTTGCATATCGCGGTGGTACGTCTGCCGCGCAGCGGACTTCCCGCTCCTGCGGCGACCACTGCGGGGTATATCAACAGGATGACAACCGCGCAATAAAGCCCGTTTATCCATTCATGGTCTTCCCCTCCGAGATGAGGCACGACAAGAGTGGCCGCCACTGCAACCGAACACCAGGTCATCCCTCCCCGGTTGAGCTTTATGCGGCATTTGCCGAGACGGTAAAGCAGCAGACCGCCGAAGAATGGGTAGAGCAGACGGCATATTCCGATATATATCTGGTCGGGAGTGAGGCCGAATCCCCCGATTACGGTGTATTTCGCGTATGACCTGACCTCAAGCAGCCCGAATGTGTCGAGATTCAGACACAAGTCAATGGTCAGGAATGCCGATACTGTCACCATCACCGCCAGCACTATCACATTGAAACGCCTTACAAACAGCGCATAAAGGATATTGGCCACATACTCCCACATCAACGACCAGGCGGCTCCGTTGAGCGAGTTGATTTCCTGCCATCCCCTGATATCCATCGAGGGGGGAGTAGGGAACATCAGACATCCGAGTATGACAATCAGAAGCAGTTTCCACCATGGGGTCTGCATCACCAGCTCGAACCCGGGCGCTCCTCCGAAGTAAAACCAGAACGCCCCTATAAGTGTGCCAAGAATCACCATCGGTTGCAGACGTATCAGGCGGCGTTTGAAAAATCCCCATACATTCATTTTGCTCCATCGGTCATCATACGCGTAGCCGATGACAAATCCCGACAGCACGAAAAAGAAGTCCACCGCGAGGTAGCCGTGGTTTAGAATTTGGTCAGACGGGCCTTTGGAATATGTCTCGAACAGGTGGAACGCGACAACAATCATCGCCGCCACTCCTCTCAGCCCGTCAAGTATCTCGAATCGGGGCTTGGATGACAAAGGTATTATCTCGGTAGCCATTATGTGATGTTTTTAAGGGTCAGTGATTGGTTGTAATGCGGGTGCAAAGTTAGCGAGGAGGATATTACGCGTATTGTTTTATAGTTTCAAATAATTGTCCTATATTTGTGTCTGCGAAATTATATAATACCGGACATGACCAGGAAGATTCCCCCCGCTTATCGTTATGATGATGTCAGACTAGACCCGTCAGACCAGATTGGCCTCCACAGCCACCCGGAATGGGAATTGTCATATGTCTTGGTGGGTGCGGGCAAGAGGATTATCGGTGACCGGGAATCTTCCTTCGGGCCGGGCGACTTGGTTTTGATTCCCCCTGATATTCCGCATTGCTGGTGTTTCAGTGATAATTCGGCGGATGCCGATGGGAAGATAGCCAACATCACTGTCTGTTTCAACCAACAGTTTCTCGACAGCTGCGCCGCGACATTTCCCGGGTTGGCAGGGGAAATATCCACCCTGTCTGCCAAATGCGATGCCATGAGTTTTGATGCTGACCGTCGGGCCGCGATTGTCACATTGCTGGAAGGGATGCGCGGGGAGACTGAACGCGAACGTTCGGTGTCGATGCTCCGGCTGGTTTCGGTGCTGATGGCTCCCGGAAATGACACGACGGTGGGAAGGAAGGGGATTACCGACCGGGTAAGCCGGAGGCTTGACAGTGTGAGGATTTACACCGATTGTAATCTGTCACGCGACATAACAATCTCCGATGTCGCCGCGTATGTAGGTATGAACCGTTCCGCCTTTTGCTCTTTTTTCAAGAAGGCCACCGGGAAGACATATGTCTCATACCTCAACCGCCTGAGGATAGAAAGAGTATGTCGGCTGTTGCTTTCTGAAACCGCCCCGGTATCGGTGATAGCGTATTCATGCGGCTTCAACGACATTCCTTATTTCAACCGAAGATTCCGCAAGGTGGTGGGGATGTCACCCCTCCAATATCGCCGCAGTCAGTCTGACAGCCCTACCGACCGGGATGCCACATAAGTGCCGAGAGCCTGCCGGTAGGAATCTCCGACAGGAATTTCGTGGGAAGCGGCCGGTGATGTCAGCCTGTCGGTGATTATGATGCGGTTGCGCTCGATGGTATGGATCTTTGACAGGTTCACGATGAAGCTTCGGTGTACGCGCATGAAGCTCCCCGATGGCAGGGTGTGTTCGAGGGCCTTCATGCTCAGCAATGTCATGACCGAGCGCGGTTCACCCTCGACGAATATCCTGACATAATCTTTCAATCCCTCGATGAAAAGTATGTCAGACTTGCGTATCTGGCGGTGACGATATTCCGACTTCACGATGATATGCTCTGTGTCAGGGTCGAATTTGCCGTTGGCCGCTTCCTCCGTTTCCGGGGAAGGCGGGGCTGCGATTTCAGCCATTGCCCCCCGACGGGCTATGGCGCGGTTGACTGCCCCTAAGAATTCCCCGTAGCTCACTGGTTTCAGCAGGTAGTCCACGGCGTTGGCCTTTATGCCGTCGATGGCGTAATTCTCATAGGCGGTGACAAACACCACCATCGTTGATGACGGGAGCAATCCAACGAGTTCCATTCCAGACAGCTGAGGCATCTGTATGTCGAGAAACACCAGGTCTATCTCTCCGGAAGCAATCACCGGATATGCTTCCTGGGCGGAGTTGAACACCCCGGCGAGAGACAACGCGGGAGTACGTTCGGCATAACTGCCGATGAGGTTCCCTGCAAGAGGTTCGTCATCGATGACGCAGCATCTGAGTTTTTCGGTAGTCATAGTGATCGTTCAGGGTTGGTGGTGTCAAGGGGAATAATCAGTGTGGCTTTGAATATGTCATTCTGGCGCGATGTCTCAAGAGACGCCCGGTTGCCGTAAATCAACTGTAACCTGCGTCTGAGGTTCTGAAGTCCTATGCCGCCGCTCTTGTCCTCTTTTCGTGAGGTGGTGGACTCCGGACGGCAGGTGTTATCCACGACGCAAGTGAGGGTTTCCCCCTCTGCCTTGATGCTCACCTTGATTTCAGCTCCGGGCTCTCCGGTGTTGCTGTGTTTGAACGCGTTTTCGACCAAGGGAATGAACAGCAGCGGTGGCACCGGGGAATTGGCGGCTTGGCCAGCCGCGAGATCGCATTCCAGTTTCGTGGATGGCGGCAACCTCAGCCCCATCAGCTTGACATAATTCTCGACAAATGACAGTTCGCGGCTCAGCTCCACTACCTGCCTGTCATCATAAAGTACATACCGTAGCATCCCGCTCAGTTCATGCACGGCATCCTGGGCCTTGGCGGGGGAAACCGCGATGAGGGCGTATATCGAGTTGAGGGTGTTGAACAGGAAATGGGGGTTGAGCTGGCTTTTCAGGTTTTGCAGCTCCTCCTGGCGACGGGCGGCCACAAGCTGCTCGGAGCGGCGCGACAATCTGAGCCAGGTATCGCTGAGTTTCAGGGCGATACTGAGTCCGATGGTCAGCACAAGCATCACCACGTCGCGGGCATAGAAGTTGAGCCAGTGGAGAAGTCCGTGAGGATGGGGCTTCGTCCGAGTCGCTTCTATGATGCCCTTTGAAGCCTGCCGGATACGCCATGCCTCCTCCCAGTATGGTTCCATCCAGATGCTTATCAACCTGAACAGCACCATCGATGCCGCTATCACAATCAGGTTGTAGCCGATAAGCCGCCAGGCGAAACGTTTCCGCTCGAACGATCGCCCGATGATGAAGCAATAATTGACATAGAATACCGCGATGAACACCAGCGCCTTGGCGTATACCCCGAGTTTCAGCTCCGGCACATTGCGGAACGGTTTCCCCATGGAGTTGAGTATCTCGGGGAGTATGAAGAGCATCCCCAGGCATATGAGATGGGTCAGGAACCTGACCACCTGCTCCCTTCGGGTCTGTGTGCCATGCGGGGGGTGCAAGATGTTTTCTGTGGTATGCATCCTTGTTACAACGGTTTATTATACTGCAAATATACACCTAAAACTTCACCCCCGCAAATCCGATTTGGTGTTGCCGGGGATTTTTCTTAACTTCGTAGGATGAAAAAGTTTTCACTCGACATACATGGCGAGGTAAGGGAGTTCACCCGTCCCCTCGTGATGGGGATTCTCAACATTACCCCCGACTCCTTTTATCCGGGGTCAAGGACTCTGGACGGTTCGGCCACAGACAGCCACTGCAACCGGGAGTCGGTGGAGGAGATGGCCTCGCGCCTTATCTCCGAAGGGGCCGACATTATCGATGTCGGTGGCTGCTCCACCCGTCCCGGGTCTGATTCTGTCAGCCGGGATGAGGAGATGCGCCGCGTCAGGCTGGGAGTGGAGACTGTCAGGAGTTTGTCACCTGATATAATGGTGTCGGTCGACACCTTCCGCGCCGATGTCGCCCGCTGTGCGGTCGAGGAGTGGGGCGCGGACATCATCAATGACATATCCGCCGGATTGATGGATGACTCGATGATTCCGGCTGTGGCCCGGCTTGGTGTGCCATACATAATGATGCACACCCGTGGTACACCTGACACAATGGGAAGCCTGACTGACTATCCCGCAGGGGTTGTGGCCGGAGTGGCCTCGGAGCTGCATGGGCGTATCGCCGAGGCTCTTCTTGCCGGAATAGGTGACATCATTGTTGATCCAGGTTTCGGTTTCGCGAAGACTCCGGCCCAGAATTATGAGCTGATGGCCGGATTGCAGCAACTCGATTCGTTGCTTGACCATCGTCCGATGCTTGTGGGCATATCCCGCAAGTCTATGATATACAGACCTCTCGGTCTGACTCCGGCTGAATCCCTCCCCGGAACCACCGCTCTCAACGCCGTGGCCCTCGGGAAAGGAGCCGCCATCCTGAGAGTCCATGACGTGGCCGCCTGCCGCCAGACGGTGGATGTCATGGAAATGCTTCTAAACCCCTAACCCACAGGTTATGATTGAATCGTTTGGCCTGAAAGACATTCTCGACATCACGATTGTCGCGATGATGCTCTACTACCTCTACAAGATAATGAGGGAGTCAGGCACAATCAATATCTTCTACGGGGTGCTGGCCTTCATTGTGGTGTGGGTCGTCGCCTCGGAGATTCTTGAGATGAAGCTCATCGGCTCGATTCTCGACAAGTTCATGAGCATCGGCCTGCTGATTCTGGTAATCATATTCCAGGACCAGATCAAGCGTTTCCTTGTCGAGCTTGGCTCGAAGAAGCGATGGAAATTCCTCACCTCGATTTTCCATCACAAGAAGGATCATGACGGTAACGGTTCCGACCTCCACACGCGGGTTATGCCGATAGTCTACTCCTGCATGTCGATGTCCAAATCCAAGACCGGAGCCTTGATTGTGATCGAGCAGGAAGTACCCTTGGAAAATTACGAGAAGACCGGCGACATGATTGACGCGGAAATCAACTCGCGCCTTATCGAGAACATTTTTTTCAAAAATTCCCCGCTCCATGACGGAGCATTGATTATAGCGGGTCGGAGACAGAAAGCTGCCGGCTGCATTCTCCCTGTGAGCCATGACACGGATGTGCCGCGTTCCCTCGGACTGCGCCACCGTTCGGCCCTCGGTATCTCACAGGCCACCGATGCGTTTGCCATCGTGGTCTCCGAGGAGACAGGAAACATTTCAGTGGCCTACCGTGGACGTCTCTCTACCCGCCTATCCTCGACCGAACTCGAAAAACGCCTGTCGGCGTTGCCCGTCCCGGTCTGATTGACTCAAACATTTAGAATTATGAAACGCTTATATTATCCTGAGAACATACTTGAGACTTACCAGGAATCTTTCCGGGAATCGTGGGATTTGCCCGCATTGACCGACTTCGGGTCGGAAGAGGTGCTTACCTATGCCGACCTCTCTCGCCGGATTGCCCGTGTCCATCTGTTTTACAAGCAGATGGGAATCGCTCCCGGCGACAAAGTGGCGTTGCTCGGCAAGAACTCCGCCACTTGGGTGATGTTTTTCATGGCCACTATTACCTACGGGGCTACCATTGTGCCGATTCTGTCTGACTTCAATTCCCATGACAGCCAGCATATCGTCAATCATTCCGAGGCCACATTGCTGATTGTCAGCCAGTCGGTATGGGAGACATATGACTTCGATGAGATGCCGCAGCTGAGAGCGGTCTTGTCTCTGGAGACCCGTCAGGTATTGGCTGAGCGTCCTGTTGAGGGACAGCCTTCAGTCCAGCGGATTATCCGCAATCTTTCACGTAAGTTCCGTTCCACCTATCCGGATGGTTTCTCGCGGGAAGATGTGGTGTACCCATCTGTGGGCAAGGATGACATTGCTATCATAAACTATACCTCCGGCACCACCGGCTTCTCCAAGGGAGTGATGCTCACATATGACAACATCGCCGGAAATGTGGGGTTCGGTATAGAGTCGCGTCTCCATTACCAAGGCTCCCGTGCGTTGTCGTTCCTCCCGCTGGCCCATGCTTACGGATGTACTTTCGACATGCTTGTCCCCCTGGCAACCGGTTCGTTCATCACTGTATTCGGCAAGACTCCGACCCCCAAGTTGCTGCTCAAAGCCTTGTCTCAGGTGAAACCCAACCTTGTCATATGCGTGCCACTCATTCTTGAGAAAATCTACCGCAAGCAGATTGTGCCGATGATTACACGACGCGCCATCCGATGGGTGCTTGCCGTACCGTTTGTCGACAGGGCGATTTACGCCAAAATCCGCAACAAGCTTGTCGAGTCTTTCGGCGGGGAGTTCGAAGAGGTGATTATCGGGGGTGCCCCTCTCAACAGCGAGGTTGAGGAGTTCCTGCATAAAATCAAGTTCCCTTTCACTGTGGGTTACGGAATGACCGAGTGCTGCCCCCTTATCAGCTACACCCCTTGGCGGCAGTTCATACCGACATCATGCGGTCATGTCATTCCCAATATGGAAGCCAAGATTGTCAGCGACGATCCTGCCAATATCCCCGGTGAGATTTGTGTGCGCGGCCAGAACAGGATGCTGGGGTATTACAAGAATCCGGATGTGACAGCCGCCACCATCGATGAGGATGGATGGCTTCACACCGGCGACATGGGTACATTGAACGACGGCACACTCTTTATCCGTGGACGTTACAAGACTATGATTCTATCCGCTTCGGGCCAGAATATCTATCCCGAGGAAATCGAAGCCAAGCTCAACAATATGCCTTATGTCAGCGAGAGTCTTGTGGTCGAGCGTGGCAAGGGATTGACCGCCATTGTCTATCCCGATTACGAACGCATGGATGCCGACCATATCGAGAACTCGCGCCTGTCTGAGCTGATGGAGCATAACCGCCAGGAGCTTAACACTCTTGTCGCTCCTTACGAGAAGATTGACCATATCCAGCTCATTCCCCACGAGTTTGAGAAGACCCCCAAGAAATCCATCAAGCGCTACCTCTATAATTGATGGAGAATACCATCCCGGCATATCCCAGGCTCTGTCTGCCTCCCGCGTCGTTGCGCGTAAAGCGGTGTGACGATGGTATATGGCGTGTGTATGACCGGCTGCGCGACAAGTTTGTGGCGCTGACCCCCGAGGAATGGGTTCGGCAACATTTCGTGGAGTTTCTTGTCAATCATCTGGGTTATCCTCCGGGACTGCTTGCCAATGAGGTGGCCCTGTCGTTGAACACCACGCGCCGCCGGTGTGATACGGTGTTGTTCGCTTCCCCCGGACAATTCACCCCGACCGTCAGCGAGGGATTCACCCTCGGCAACCTGCGGCCACTGGCGATTGTCGAATACAAGGCTCCTGAGGTTGAAATCACCCAGAAGGTGTTTGACCAGATTGCCCGTTACAACCTTGTCATGGGGGCTCCGCTGCTGATTGTCAGCAATGGCATGCGTCATTTCTGCTGTGTGGCCACGGAAGGGGAGGGGTATCGTTTCCTCCGGGATATCCCGGCTTATGAGGTTTTGGTCAGGTCGCTATGTTGAGGTCAGTGTTCATCGCCATACTGTTGACGTTGCTGTCGGGGATAATCCTCTCCTGCGGCTCGTCGGGTGATGTCCGTGTAAATGATGACCTGACAGAGGATGTGTTGCTTCGCCTTGACTCTGTGATTGTCTGCCGCGACAGCTATCTTGGCGAGAAAGAGCGCAGACTCGACTCGTTGAAATCGTTGGTGCCGTCGGCTGATGATGAGGGGCGATATCGGCTTTATGACCGGATTTTCGGGGAGTATTATTCTTATGATCTCGATTCGGCGGTCATGTATGCCACCCGTAAGGCGGAGGTGGCGCGGAGATTCAGCGGTGGCCCCCGCCTGTCGGTGGCGAGGTTGAATCTCGCGCGGGTGCTTCTCGCCCGTGGACGTGTTACCGAGGCGGTGACGCAGATGCGGCAGGCGTTGCCCGACACAATATTCCCTGTCGTCAAGGCCATATGGTATGATTTTATGGTTGCCTATGAGAGCATGAACGGCCATAATCCGTTACCTTGGCATGAAAGGATGAATGTCGTTCTTGACTCCGCCTCTTCCGAATGGATTTACAATGAAAGCAATCTCCGGCGTCTCCGGGGAAATCTCAAAGGGGCTGCCGAGGTACTTGACACAAACCGTAACCATACTCCGGCCAATTCCCGCAATATGGCGATTACCAATTATCTGCTTGGCCGGATTTATCTCCAGCGGCGCGACACCGTCGCAGCGATAAGGAGCATAGCGGCAAGTGCGGTTTACGATATGATGACCCCGGTGCGCGACTACAAGTCGCTCTATGAGCTTGCCGCGCTGTTGCTCGCCACGGGGGATGTAGACCGGGCATACCGCTATATAGACCTGGCGGTCGAGGATGCCAATTCCACCAAAGTCCTCGACAATATGGTGGCGGTGAATGGCATAATGCCACAGATTGTCAGGGCGCATGAGCGTCAGATGCAATGCGAGCGCGACATCCAGCGATGGTTTGTTGTCGGAATTTCCCTGCTTGCCATCTGTCTTGTCGGGGCGCTGGTGTTGACCATCCGGTCCCGCAATGCCGTGGGCCGGGCTGCCGTGAGGGAGAAGGAGCTTAACTCGCGTCTCCGGGAAATCAACCGCGAACTGGAGGCGATGAACGGGCGTATCTCTGAGAGCAACAAGGTCAAGGATGCCTATTTGGTGCAGTATTTCAATCTGTGTTCTTATTTCGTGGGCCGGTTCGAGGAGTTCCGTGGAAATGTCTCGGCGGCCGCGCGGAGCAAGGGTTTGGCCGGGGTTGAGAAACTTCTGGCTGCTGCGGATGATGACCGGGAACTTAAAAAATTCTATTCCAATTTCGATTCCACATTCCTCTCGCTGTTCCCGGGTTTCGTAGATAACCTAAATCGTCTCCTTGCCCCGGACAAGCAGGTGGCGCTCAACCGCGACGGGTCGATGTCTAACGAGATTCGCACTTTAGCGCTGATTCGGCTGGGGCTTACCGACTCTGAGCAGATTGCCGGTTTCCTGCGGCGGTCGGTCTCCACAATATATAATTACAGGGTGAAGATGCGTAACGCGGCGGTATGTCCCCGAGAGGAATTTGAGGACAAGGTTATGGAAATAAAGCCCTGAATCCACTACTGTTTTTGGTGGACGGCTATTGCGTAAACCGGTGATAAATAGCTGTTTGACTGTTTGAAGTAACTACTGTTTTACTCCCGGACACCCCGATGGGGTATTTGATGGTGTAAATTTGCGGTGTAACAACCCAAAACAACATCATGAAAAAACTTGCCTTAATTCTATCTCTGTTGACAGCCGCCAGCGGTATGTCGGCTGCTGAAAAGGTCACCTCTCCGGATGGTGGCATAGTTGTTGATTTCAATCTTTCCTCGACCGGACGACCCGTTTATTCGGTGACTTTCGACGGTGAGGAGATAATACGCCCTTCCGGTCTCGGCTTCCGTCTTAAAGATGCCGCTCCGATGCTTGAGGGATTCCGGATTGACAGTGTGGCCCGTGGGTCGGTCGATGAGACCTGGAATCCGGTATGGGGAGAAAACGCCTCAATCGCCAACCACTACAATTCAATGACCATCTTTATGTCGCAGGTTCTTCCCTCAGGGGAGACCCGCAGGCTTGATGTCGAATTCCGCGCATATGATGACGGGGCGGCTTTCCGATATGTTTTCCCCGAGCAGGCCGAGTCGGAATTTGTTATTGCCGACGAGCTGTCGGAGATGGCTATGGGAGGTGACTACACCGCATGGTGGATTCCCGGCGATTATGACACCCAGGAATATGAATACACCCGTTCACGCCTGAGTGAGATACGCGCCCATTCGGCCAAACGCCATATGGCGAATGTCTCCCAGTCGATGTTCTCGCCGACAGGTGTACAGACCTCACTTATGTTGAAGACCCCCTCGGGCAAATATCTCAACCTCCACGAGGCCGCGCTGGTGGATTATCCGGCGATGCACCTCAATCTCAATGACTCCACGATGACCTTCGTGTCATGGCTCACCCCCTCTCCCGACGGGACGAAGGTCAGGATTGCCACTCCGTTCCGTACACCTTGGCGTGTGGTGATGGCGGGTAAGAAGGCCACCGATATTCTCGCGACTAACATCATCTACAATCTCAATGACCCTTGCGCGATTGAGGACACCTCATGGATAACGCCAATCAAGTATATGGGTGTATGGTGGGAGATGATTACCGGCAAAAGCACGTGGTCTTATTGTGATGCCGAGAATTTCGACCTAGCCACTTTCGATTACTCCAAGGCCACCCCTCATGGCCGACATGGGGCTAACAATGAGAATGTGCGCCGCTACATAGATTTCGCCGCCGCCAACGGTATGGACCAGCTGCTCATCGAGGGATGGAACATCGGATGGGAAGACTGGTTCGGCAAGCAGAAAGATTATGTGTTTGATTTCGTGACACCTTATCCCGACTTCGACATCAAGGCCCTCAACGAGTATGCCCATTCAAAGGGGATACGCCTGATGATGCACCATGAGACATCCGGATCCGTGCCCAATTATGAGCGTCATATCGACCGCGCCTATGATCTGATGAACCGTTATGGCTACAATGCGGTCAAGAGCGGCTATGTAGGCAACTTCCTCCCCAAGGGTGAGAACCATTACAGCCAGTGGTCTGTAAGGCATTACCTCAATGCGGTCAAGAAAGCCGCCGATAAGAAGATTATGGTCAACGCCCATGAGGCTGTCCGCCCGACAGGTCTGGCCCGCACTTACCCCAACCTTATCGGCAACGAGAGCGCGATGGGCACTGAATACCAGAATATGTCGCCGGCCCATGTGACCATTCTTCCCTTCACTCGCCTGAAAGGTGGTCCGATGGATTTCACTCCGGGCATCTTCAAGATGGATTTCAGCACCTTCGCTCCCGGCAACCGGGAGCATAAACGCGCCACTGTCGCCAATCAGCTTGCCCTCTATATGACTATGTACTCCCCCCTCCAGATGGCTGCCGACATGCCGGAGCATTACGCCGAGAAGATGGACGCGTTCCAGTTCATAAAGGATGTGCCTGTCGACTGGAGCGAGAGCTGCTATCTCGATGCCGAGCCGGGTGAGTACATAATCGTGGCCCGCAAGGACAAGAACAGCGACAACTGGTTTGCCGGAGGTGTGGCCAATGCCGACGGGCATTCAGATACCCTCCGTCTCGACTTCCTCGATTCAGGAGCGCAATATGAGGCCACCATCTACGCCGATGCGCCCGATGCCCATTATGACACCAATCCGGAGGCGTATGTGATCAGCCGCCGTACAGTCTCAGCCTCCGATTCAATCCCTGTGCATATGGCTCCCGGCGGAGGTTTCGCGATTTCTTTCCGCCGCCTTTGATTCCGATAGGTCAATTTGATGGTTGTCCTCCATATCCTCCCGGTGACATTTCAATATGTCCGGGCGGTACGGAGGATAATCGTTAAATTTTTATTAAAAATTGCGTGACCTTTTGTGATATGAGTGGGGAATGAAATATATTTGCAGCATGGATACTAAAAAAGCGAAGATTCTGGTAGTAGATGACGAGGAGGCCCTGCGTGAGGGGCTTGGTATGTACCTTGAATTTGAAGGATATGAGGTCGATACCGCCTCAAGCGCGGAAGAGGCGCTCGCTCTTGACCTCACCAAGTATGACCTGCTGCTGCTTGACATCATGATGGGTGGCATGAGCGGCTGTGAGCTTGCCGAGGTCTTGAAGCGGAAGCCAGAAACCGCGTCACTCCCGATAATCTTCCTTACCGCCAAAGACTCTGATGATGATGTGCTGAAGGGGCTCACCTTGGGCGCGGATGACTATATAGCCAAGCCATACTCTATAAAAATTGTGATGGCTCGTATCGAGGCTGTGTTGCGCCGTACCCGTGGAGCGGCTGCGGCTCCGAAGGTGACGGAAAGGCCGGTGGTCTGTGACCGCCAGTCTCTGACATGTCTTGTCGACGGCTCCCCCGTGAAATTGGCCCGGAAAGAGTTTGAGATTCTTGCCCTGATGCTCGACAATCCGTCGAGGGTGTTTTCCCGTGAGGAGCTGCTTGAAAAGATCTGGCCCGAGAAGGTGGTGGTGGTCGACCGGGCGGTGGATGTGCATATCACGCGCCTGCGCGGCAAAATCGCTCCGTATGGCAAACATATTGTGACCCGTTCGGGATATGGATATGGTTGGGAAGATTAAACTGTCGTTCCATTCCCGGGTGTTGCTGGCGGTGATGGCTCTCTGCTGGCTTCTGGTAGGCACATTTATGGTGTTCCAGTATCAGCGGGAAAAGGAGTTCAAGCAGATTCTGCTTGACACTGAGCTGCAGGCCCATAACGCCGACATAATCGAGGCGTTGGGTAAAGGGGAGTCTCCCGACAGTGCGGTGGGGCGCATCACTTTGGGGAGCGACAGCCTTCGTGTGACCATCGTCGACGCTGACGGCACAGTCATTTATGACAACAACGACAAAACACCCTTCCCGACCGGAAACCATAACGGTCGTCCTGAGATCCGTCAGGCGCGCCAGACCGGAGCGGGCTGTTCGGTAGCCCGTCATTCCGAGAGCGACGATATCAATTATTTCTATTCCGCCCGTCTGGGTGATGACGGGATGGTGGTGCGTTCCGCCGCCACGTATTCCCATTCCCTGCAGGAATTTCTAAGGGCCGACCAGACACTTTTGTGGATTCTGGCGGCGATGACATTGTTGATGAGTCTAGCCGGTTTTCTGGCCACGCGCCGGATTTCGCTCAGCATAGGCCGTCTTAACCGCTTCGCCGCGAAAGCCGAGAGGGGGGAGCATATATTCGGTTACGAGGGTTTCCCCCATGATGAGCTTGGAAGTATCGCCAGCCATATCGTCAGGCTCTATGTCCAGCGTGACAGGCAGCATCGCGAGGCTCTGCGTCAGGAACATGAGAAAATCGAACTTAAGAAACAGCTGACCAGCAATATCAACCATGAGCTGAAAACCCCTGTCGCCTCGATTCTGGTGTGCCTTGAACTGTTGCGTGACCATCCGGAACTCCCTGAGGAGAAGAGACGGGAGTTTCTTGACCGGATGATGGCCAACGCCCGTCGTCTCGACTCCCTGCTCAAGGATGTCTCCACCATCACGCGGATGGATGAGGGGGCGGCTATGATTACCAAGGAGGAGATTGACCTTACGGCATTGGTCGAAGAGGTGGTGGCGGAGGAGAGATTGCTGACCGATATGACAATCAAAGTCGATATGCCTGAGTTGTCGGTCATGGGCAACCGTCAGCTTTTGGAATCGGTGTTCCGCAACCTTATTGACAACGCCATCGCTTACAGTGGCGGCACGGAAATCTCAATCCACGCCGACCCGGACGGTCATTTCATATTCCGCGACAACGGTGTCGGCATCCCTCCGGAGCATCTTCCCCATGTTTTCGGCCGTTTTTACCGGCTTGACAAGGGAAGGTCGCGTGAGGCTGGCGGCACCGGCCTTGGACTGGCTATTGTCCGTAACGCGGTGGCCATCCATGGCGGAGAGATTTCAGCCTCAAACGACGGCGGCCTGCGCTTTGATTTCAATATCAGGTAGGGTGACTTCCCAAGTCCGTGCCGGGAAGTTCCTTTAATAAAAAGGCAACGTAATATTAATATTTATGAAACATGATGTTCTTAATTTTGTTCCGTAAATAAACAAAGTTATTGATACGGATTTATGGACATTTTGTTTTTAGGCATCGTGGTGTTCCTGTTCCTGCTGGCGGTGGTAGACCTGTCGGTGGGAGTCAGCAACGATGCAGTCAATTTTCTTTCATCTGCCGTAGGTTCAAGAGCCGCCTCGTTCAAACGGATTGTGCTGGTGGCGGCCATAGGAGTATTCATCGGTGCGGCGATGAGCAACGGAATGATGGATATAGCCCGTCACGGCATATTCCGTCCCGAGAACCTGTCGTTTTATGATGTGATAGTCATATTCATGGCTGTGATGGTCACGGATGTGATACTTCTTGACGTGTTCAACTCTCTTGGGATGCCTACCTCGACCACTGTGTCGATGGTGTTCGAGCTGTTGGGAGCCACATTTGTGGTCGCATTGTTCAAGACGGCCGCTCCCGAAAGCACCCTTTCGATGGGTGATTTGCTGAACACCGAGAAGGCCCTGTCAGTCATCTTGGGTATTTTCCTCTCTGTGGCCATCGCGTTTGTGTTCGGTACGTTGGTGCAGTTCCTGACCCGCCTGGTGTTCACTTTCGAGTATAAAAGCAAGTTGAAATGGAAAGTGGGTCTCTTCGGAGGTATCGCCTGCACCGCCATAATATATTTTATGCTCATAAAGGGTGTCAAGGACATGACCTTCATGACCCCTGATTTGAAGGAATGGATACACACCCATACTGCTCTCATACTTGGAGGATGCTTTGTGGTTTTCACTATATTGATGCAGCTTCTTCACTGGATGAAGGTGAATGTCTTCAAGGTTGTGGTATTGCTTGGCACATTCTCCCTCGCGATGGCTTTCGCCGGAAATGACCTTGTCAACTTCATCGGTGTCCCGTTGACCTCACTTGCCTCTTATCAGGATTATATGGAGTCGGGTGGTGGTAATCCCCATGGATTCCTTATGGATAGCCTTAACGGGTCGGCCAACACTCCGTTCTATTTCCTCATCGGAGCAGGCATGATTATGGTGGTCTCGCTGGCTACCTCCCGCAAAGCGCGTCAGGTGACCCAGACCACAGTGGGGCTTAGCGCCCAGAGCCAGGGGGATGAGATGTTCGGCTCTTCCCGCATCGGACGTTCGCTTGTCAGGGTCGCCCTCAACTCGTTCAACTGGGTCAGCGACCGTACGCCCGCCGGTGTGAAGCGTTGGATTTCCAGACGAATGGACTCCACGACCACACAGCCTGAGGAGGGAGCCGCCTTCGACCTTGTGCGCGGTTCGGTCAACCTTATGCTCGCCGGTATACTTATTGCCTGGGGTACATCGATGAAACTTCCTCTGTCGACCACTTTCGTCACCTTCATGGTGGCTATGGGTACTTCGCTTGCCGACCGTGCATGGGGACGTGAAAGTGCCGTGTTCAGGATTACAGGCGTTATTTCCGTCATAGGCGGATGGTTCATCACCGCAGGTGTGGCGTTCATCGGAGCAGGTATGGTGGTATGCCTTATGCATCTCGGTGGCATTCCGGTGATGATTGCCGGCGGAGTGATAGCCATCGGAGTATTGATACGCAGCAATATCAGATTCCGCAAGAAAAAACAGGAGGTTGAAAACGACACCCTCTTCCAGACCATTCTCTCAACCGAGGACACCACAGAAGTATGGCCTTTGTTGAGGATATACATCAACGAGAAATTCAAGATGTTCCTTCAGTTTGCCGCCACGGCCTATGACGATGTCGCCGGAGGGTTCCTCGAAGATAATTCCCGGATGCTTTCGCGAGCCGAGAAAGCCCTTGTCTCGGAGAAGGATGTGTTGAAATCGCAGCGCCGCAAGATGACTGTCTGTCTGCGCAAGGTCGCCCCGGAGACCGCCATTGAGAAAAGCACCTGGTTCCATCTGGAGACTACCATGGCCATGTCGATGACCTACAACCTCAGGCGTGTCAACGAGGTCTGCAAGGAGCATGTCGACAATAATTTCCGTCCTCTTCCTGCTGTCTTCCATGACAACCTCGCCGCTATCCGCGAGAAGATAACAGCGGTGTTACGCGATTCGGAGGCCGCTATCGAAGAGAGCCGTCCCGATGTGATTGACGGTCTGCGCCGCAGGTGTGATGAAATCAAGAACTGCCTTACTGCCCGTTCACGCGAGGTGTATGAGTTCCTCCGCAACGACAACGACGCTGACATGACGGTGGCTTATGTTTACCTCAACCTCCTGCAGGAGAGCCAGGAAATGGTGACCTCGCTGAGAAAGCTGCTGCGTGCGTCGGGTAAGCTCAACCTCGCTCCGTCGTCATACCGCAGTTTCACCCATCCGCGCGACGCCGAAGCCAAGGCTTCCTGACAGATTCCACGAACCTATGACAACATATGGATGACATAATCGTAATCTTACTCCTCATTCTCCTGAACGGGGTATTCTCGATGTCTGAGATTGCCCTGATATCCGCGAGAAAATCACGCCTCTCCTCGGATGCCCGCAAGGGCAGCCGGGGGGCGGCTGTCGCATTGAAGCTGGCCGAAGACCCAGACCGCTTTCTGTCGACCATACAGATTGGTATAACCCTCATCGGTATCCTTACCGGTCTCTATTCGGGGGCGGCACTGGCCGATGATGTCGGCCGGATGCTCCAGCGTATGGGCATGGGTGCGAAGGCGGCTCATTCAGTGGGACAGATAACTATTGTCGCGGTGGTCACTTATCTCTCGATTGTTGTCGGGGAGCTTGTCCCGAAACGAATCGGACTGGCGGCCTCAAACACTGTGGCCAAACTGATTTCGCGCCCCATGCGCTTGCTGTCGGCCATCGCGCTTCCTGCGGTGTGGCTTCTGTCGGTGTCCACCTCTTTTCTGGTGAAGATACTCGGGCTGAAGGGGCATGACAACAATGTGACCGAGGATGAGATAAAATCACTGATTCAGGATGGCGCGGATGCCGGAGAGGTGAAGAAGGTGGAGCAGGACATCATGGAACGCGCTCTCGTTCTCGGAGACTTGAGGGTGGCTTCGATTATGACCCCGAAAGTCGATGTCAAGGCTCTTAACCTCGACATGGATGTGGCGGAGATAAAACGTCATCTGTCGGAAAACCTTCATAACTCTTATCCGGTCTACTGCAATTCCCGTCAGGAGACCGTCTGCGGTATGGTGTCATTGAAGCAGCTCATACTCACCATCGACAGACCCGGATTCAGATTGCAGGATGTCGTCAGTGCGCCGGTATATTTCCCCGAGACGATGAGTGTGTATGACGCGCTCGACACATTGAAGACCAAGCGGGTTCATTTCGCTTTGGTCTGTGACGAGTTCGGCGACTTGTCGGGTGTGCTTACCCCCGGCGATGTGCTTGACGGACTTGTGGGGGAGATGCCCCACAGTGGTGGCCCTGAAATGATTTTCCCCGCCGGAGTGGCCGGAAGCTGGTTGGTCGATGCCGGAATCTCATTCTATGATTTCCTCAGTCATTTCGAGCGGGAGGAGTTGTATCACCCCGCTTCATATTCGACTCTCGGCGGTTTCCTGCTTGAGGAATTGAAACATTTCCCTGTTACCGGGGAACGTTATGAATGGAACGGAATCATATTCAAGGTGGTCGAGATTTCAGGTGCGAAAATAGGCCGCATCCTCGTCTCTTTCAAGACTATCGACACGAAGTAAGACCCTCTCGCCGGGACAAATAACGCGGATTCCACAAATCTGCCATTCTGTATGGCAAAAGGTGGAATCCGCGTTATTTGTCGAAGAGAGAAGCTGATGATTCTCTTCTTCGTTATGGTTGTGGAGTCAATGTCGTGATTGGTTCTTATTCCTCCGGATGGTCGGCTCGGTAGGCCTCATCGGGATGGCAACCCGAGCCGTCGAAACAGTGGGTGCAGACACGGCATTTCGGCAATCCGATACTTTCCACCATATCCTGAAGCTCGCTGAACCGGAGTGTGGTCAGGCCCAGACGGTTGGCAATCTCCTTCACCATACGTTCATACTGGGGGGTGCCGGCGGTGGCGTAAAGCTCAAGGTTGGCTTTGTCATCCCCCTCGAAATCCTTTATGATCTGGCGGGTGATAAGCTCCATGTCGCTTTTGGAGGAGGTGAACCCGATGAATGGACATCCGTAGACCAGGGGAGGGCATGAGATGCGGGCATGCACCTCTTTGGCTCCGCAACCGAAGAATGTGCGGACATTGTCGCGGAGCTGGGTACCGCGCACGATGGAATCGTCACAGAACACCACCCGTTTGCCGTCGAGTATCGCGCGGTTGGGAATGAGTTTCATCTTGGCCACAAGGTCGCGTCGCGACTGGTTGCCCGGGGTGAAGGATCGGGGCCATGTCGGGGTGTATTTCAATACCGCGCGTTGGTAGGGGATGCCGCGTCCTTCGGCATATCCAAGGGCGTGGCCCACACCTGAGTCAGGGATGCCGCACACGCAATCGGCCTCTGTCGGGTCTTTTTCCCCCATTGTCTTCCCTCCGGTCTCGCGCATGGCCTCGGTGTTGATTCCCAGGTAGTCGCTGGCGGGAAAGCCGTAATATACCCAGAGGAAAGAGCAGATTTGCTCACGTTTGGCCGGGGCCTGGAGCTGTTCCATCGAGTCGGGACGCAGCCTTACGATTTCTCCCGGGCCAAGGTCGCGCACGATTTCGTAGTCGAGGTTGGGGAACGCCGATGTCTCCGATGTGGCGGCGTATGCCCCCGGTTTGTGGCCGATGATTACTGGGGTGCGTCCCAGGTAGTCGCGGGCTGCTATGATGCCGTCCTCTGTCAGGATGAGCATCGAGCATGAACCCTTTATCTTGCGGTAGACCAGATTGATGCCTTCCACAAAGTCGGCTCCCATGTTTATCAGGAGCGACACCAGTTCGGTCTGGTTGATTTTGTTTGCTGAAAGTTCGCTGAAATGGTGCCCTTTGGCGATGAGTTCATCGGCGATTTCCCGCAGGTTGTTGATTTTCGCAACGGTGACCACGGCGTACCTTCCCAGATGGGAATTGACGATGATAGGTTGTGGATCGGTGTCGCTGATTACCCCTATTCCCTGGTTGCCGACAAATGTGTCAAGCTCATCCTCGAATTTCGAGCGGAAATAGTCACGTTCAAGTTTGTGGATTTTGCGGTTGAAACCCTCCTGTGGGTCGAAAGTCACCAGTCCGGCACGTTTTGTGCCAAGATGTGAATTGTAGTCAGTGCCGTAAAACAGGTCATTGACACACGGCTTTGCCATAGCGGCGCCGAAGAAACCTCCCATATTGAAAACTTATAGTCTGTAGGCCGTTGACAACCAATAAAATAGCATATGTGATAATCTTGCTTGCCTGTGGCCGTTAACTGTGAAACCTAAAAGATGGCGCAAAGTTACGAAAAATCCCGTTGCGGCCAATGACCGCGACGGGATTTTTTATGTCGATTTCTTGGCGATACGCCGGAATGTCATCAGTCGAAAATGTCAGAGATTGTCTCCTCGGCATCGGGAGATTCCTCCACATAATCATAGAATTCCTTGTCACACACCTGGGAGAAGTCGGTCTCGAAGCGGGTGTTCTGACTGTAAGGCAGGCGGTTGTCGGCGTAGACCTTGCGCAGATAGAGGCCGACGATGGGGAGGGCGGCTGCAGCTCCCTGACCGCTGGCCATGGAGTTGAAATGGATGAATCGCTCCTCGCCACCTACCCAGGCCCCGTTGACCAGCTCGGGAGAGAAAGCCATGAACCACGCGTCTGAGTTGTAGTTGGTGGTTCCGGTCTTGCCTCCCATCTCGGCTGTCAGGTTGTAGGGGGGACGGCGGAGCCTGTTGGCCGTACCGGAATCTACCACATTAAGCAGCATGGAGAGGATTTTGGCGTAGGCTGCCTCGGAGATTACTTCCGTGTGGCGTGTCGAGAATTCAGAAATCACATTGCCGTTTGCGTCCGAGATGGAGGTCACATACAAGGGGTCGGCCCTCATGCCGTTGTTGGCGTAGGCGGTGTAGGCCCCGACCATCTCGCGGATTGAAACCTCGCAGGAACCGAGACATATCGACATCACCGGGTTCAGTGTGTTGGTGATGCCGAAGTTGTGCATGTTGCGGACAAGGGTCTGGGGGGAGAGCTGTTCCATCAGACGTGCCGAAATCCAGTTGTTGGAGTAGGTGAGGGCCCAGCGCAGGTCTACCATCTCCCCGATACGCCCGTGGCCCGAGTTCCTGGGTGCCCAAGGGCGGCCGCTCTCGTCGATGATTACCGGCTGGGCGTTGAGCATACGGTCACAGGGGGTGAATCCCTCCTCCATGGCGTAGGTGTAGAGGAACGGCTTGATGGTCGAACCGATCTGTCGGCGTCCGGTCGACACCATGTCATACTGGAAGAAGGAGAAGTTGGGCCCTCCGACGTAAGCCTTTACATAGCCGTTGCGGGGATCCATCGACATGAAGCCTGTCCGAAGGAAATGCTTCTGGTATATCAGCGAGTCGCGCGGAGTCATCACCGTGTCGACAACCCCGTGGTATGAGAACACATTCATTTCCCGGGGGGTGTTGAAGGCTTTCTGGATTTCCTCATCGGTGGCCCCGGCCTTCTTCATCACGCGGTAGCGGTCGGTCTGCTTGATGGCCTTGTTGATGAGTGAAGCTACCGACACCTTCCCCAACTCCTCGCTGTTGGAGGTGTAGGGGGCGTTGCGCGAACCGCGCTTCTCGCGGAAAAACGCAGCCTGGAGCGACGACATGTGTTCCTGCACAGCCTCCTCGGCGTAGCGTTGCATGCGCGAGTCGATGGTTGTGCGGATTTTCAGGCCGTCGGTGTAGAGGTCATATTTCGAGCCGTCCGGCTTGGGGTTCTTCTCTATCCAGCCGAAGAGGGGATTGGTCTCCCAGGCTATCGAGTCGTCGATGTATTTCTGTTTCTCCCAGCCCCGGTAGTTGGCCAGGTCGGGTTTCTTGGCGGTAAGAATCCGGCGCAGCTCCTCGCGGAAATAAGGTGCCAGACCCTCCTTGTGGTCGACGCGGGTGAATTTCAGCGTGAGGGGGAGCTGCTTGAGCGAGTCGAGCTCCTCTTTTGTGATTTTGTCATTTTTGTACATCTGCTCCAGCACGACGTTGCGGCGTTCGCGGGTGCGTTCGGGGTGACGTACAGGATTGTAATACGCGGGGTTCTTCACCATGCCCACCAGTGTGGCCGCCTCCTCGATTTTCAGGTCTTTGGGGAGCTTGCCGAAATAGACATGCGCCGCCGACTTGATTCCGACAGCGTTGTAGAGGAAGTCAAACTGGTTGAGATACATCTTGATGATTTCATCCTTGGAGTAGTAACGTTCCAGTTTGACGGCAATCATCCATTCGATGGGCTTCTGCAAGGCACGGTCGAAGATGTTTTCCGTCTCCGGCGAATAGAGCTGCTTGGCCAGCTGCTGGGTTATGGTGGAGCCGCCACCGGCATTTTTCTGCCGCATGATAAGGGTCTTCACCACCACTCGCGCCATGGCCCTGAGGTCGATTCCCGAATGGTCTTCGAAACGGGCATCCTCGGTAGAGATGAGGGCGTCTATTATATAAGGTGAGATTTCTGAATAATCGGCATACACTCGGTTGCCTGAATTGCGGTAATAGCGGCCCATCTCTTCGCCGTCGGCCGAGTAGATGACCGTCGCGAACTTGTCGTTGGGGTTCTGCAGCTCCTCGATAGGGGGCATATAGCCGATCCATCCGTTATATATAAGGATGAAGAGCAGCAACACTGCCGCCAGACCGATAGCGAATGTCTTCCATATCCATCCGATTACCTTTCGGTTGCGGCGCCGGCGCTTTTCGGCCGGAGAGAGAGAGGGAGCGCCATTTACGCGGTCCCGCAGGAAATCCTGTCTGTATTCGTTGTATGATGGCATTGTCAATAAAGTCGTGTCGTATAAACACGCAAAGTTACGATTTTTTCGCGACATTCAGCATATGAAGTTCCAGAATGTTTTCAACCTCGCTCCCGACGGTGTGGAGTCTGGAGTTCTTTATTCCCGGAATCCATATGATTTCCTCCCCGAGACACACTACCGGTTGCTGCTCCTTGTCGGTCACCGACAGCTTGCAGTCTGTGAAGATGTCGCTCAGCAGGCGGCTTCCTTTCATTCCGAACGGTTTTATACGGTCGCCGGTACGGGGGTGACGGATGGTCAGTTCACCCCCTTGGCTGAGGATTGCCGCGTCGAACCATGCGAAACTTGCATCTCTTCGGGGCGCGAACTCCTGTCGGGTAAGCAGTCTGGCGTTGAGCCGCATATCTGTGCCCGGGATAAGTAAAGCCGTTTCTCCGGTTGCCTTGAGTTCATCGCGGTCAATTGTCAGGTGGAGGTCGGTCGCAGAGGAATTGTCGCGGAGGGGTATAAGTATACCTCTGTCGAGCAGATACCGTTGGCCGCTTCGGCCTGTATGGAATTTCCCGCTTGACTGGATGGAGCGTTGTATCTTGATGATGGTCTCCAGGTCGAGGTCTCCAGAGAGGATATGATATAGCAGTGTGGCTCCCTCCCTTTCGGTCTCGAACAGGAGTCTTGCCGCGATGCTCCCGTCGGGACAGGTGTATCTGGCCCGCTTCTCATCGACAAGTGATTGGAGCAATCTGTTGTCGCGGGCGATGTTGCGGCTTGTCATGTCCAGGCGTCTCCCGCCGCCGGGGAAGCACTCCTCGATTGCGGGGAGGATGATGTTGCGGAGCTTGTTGCGGCTGAAATCATTGGCCGCGTTGGTGGAGTCTGTCACGCTCGGTATCCTTTTCTCTTCAAGGTAATGGAGGATTTCCCGTCGCGACAGGCACAGGAGCGGCCTGATGAAGATGTCGCGGGTCGGAGGTATGCCTTTCGCGCCCCCGGTGCCGCATCCCCGCAGGGCGTTGAGCATGAATGTCTCTATGTTGTCATTCATATGGTGGCCGAGCGCGATTGCCTGCAACCCTTTCTCGCGGGCGATTTCCCTGAACCAGGCATACCGCAGTTCCCGGCATGCCATCTCGGTTGATTCCCCGGTGTCGCGCATCCGCTTACCGACATCGAAACGTACCTTGTGCAACTCGATTTCGGCATTCATACAATGGCGGGTCACGAAATCCTCGTCACGTTCGCTCTCCTCCCCCCGCAGTCCGAAGTTGCAGTGCAGGGCTATGGGATGCCAGCCAAGTTCGACCGCGAGGTGGAGCATGGCCATCGAGTCAGGGCCGCCGCTCAGGGCAATCCCGACTTTCGGGTTGTCTGACAGTAGCCGGTCAATGCCGTTTTCACGCATGTAGTGCCGGATTTTTTCGAGCGGCGAGATGCCTGTTTTTTCTTTTGCGGACATAATTGACGTGATGTTGCAAGGGGAAAGTGGGGAAGATGCCTGACACCGTTTTTCCCCACTGCAAATTTACGAAAAAATCATGGATTCCCTTCCCCTTTGAGTCTCAACGAGTTTGTAATTATATTGCAAAATCGGTAAGTGATGTTCAGTCATATTAACAATAATTAACTAAAAATATGGCCTATATCTCGCGATTCTCTTGTAACTTTGTGACATCATTAGTGAAAGAGAATACTGATTGCACCTACATAGATTTAGAATTTTGAATTAATGTGATGAATTTGTTTGGTACATTGTTTGTTTCATATTGCGATGTGTTAAATTATTAACATACAAGTCATTTCAATACTGACAATATTACAAATGCCAATAAGGAAGGAGCCGGATTCGATGTGAATCGAGTCCGGTTTCATTTTTTTATAAGCAACCGGCCGGAACTTTGAGATAATCCCGACCGGTTGCTTATAGGTTTGGAGCTTACAAGGCGGCGATGCTGCCCAGTCCGATTAACGCTCCGAAGAAGAGTATCAATACGATGATGCCGAAAAATGATATCACGGTTCCGGCTATCGCGAGCCCGCGCGGGGCTTTGAACAGGCCGATGACCGAGAATACGGCACCAAGAATCCAGAAAATGAAGTCAAGGAACGGAACCCAGCAGAACACCAGGGCCAGAATCGCAAGCACAAACCCTGCGGTGCCGAGGCCGTTTTTCCTGGCGGGTTGCTGGTTGATGATGATTTGTTGCGGATAGCCTTGTTGCTGGTAAGGTTGTTGCTGATAGGGCTGCTGTCCCTGGTAAGGTGGCTGTTGCCCCTGATAAGGCTGCTGGCCGTAGCCGTTCGGTTGGTAATTGTTGTTCATTTTGGTCGGTTGATATTGAGATTGTTGATTATGCTGTTATTTTGCTGTCGCGGCGTAATTGCGCCAACGTTCAATCAGCTGTTCCATGTCGGTAGGAATCGGGGCGGAGAAAAACATCTCCTCGCCGGTGCGGGGATGCACGAAACCGAGAGTCCGCGCGTGAAGTGCCTGCCTGGGGCATATGGCGAAGCAATTGTTGACAAACTGACGGTAGGAGGCCGCTGTGGTTCCGCGTAAAATCTGGTCCCCGCCATATCGTGCGTCGTTGAAGAGGGGATGTCCTATATGACGCATGTGGACGCGTATCTGGTGGGTGCGTCCGGTTTCAAGCACGCATCTCACCAGTGAGACATGCCCTAATTGCTCCAACACCTCGTAATGGGTGACGGCATGTTTGCCGAGTTCGGAGTCAGGGGGGTAGACCGCCATCTGGAGCCGGTCTTTCAGCGACCTGCCGATGTTCCCCTCGATACGTCCGGTGGCAGGGGAGGGGATGCCCCATACCAGGGCGCGATATTCCCGTTTGGTAGTCTTGTTGAAAAACTGTTTCCCAAGGTGGGTCTTCGCGTCGGGGGTTTTGGCGACCACCAGCAGTCCGGAGGTGTCCTTGTCTATGCGGTGCACGAGCCCTAAGCGTGGGTCATTGACATCATAATCGGGATTGTCGCGCAGGTGCCACGCCAGAGCGTTGACCAGTGTGCCCGTCCAGTTGCCGTGGCCGGGATGCACCACCAGTCCGGCAGGTTTGTTGACCACAAGCACATCCTCATCTTCATAGACAATGTCAAGTGGGATGTCCTCGGGGGTAATCTCCATCTCATAGCGCGGACGGTCCATCACCACCGACACCACATCCCGTGGCTTTACCCGATAGTTGGATTTGACGGGGTTGCCGTTGACAAGGATGCAGCCTGCCTCCGCCGCCTGCTGGATGCGGTTGCGCGAGGCTTTCTGCATGTGGTCTACCAGGAATTTGTCCACTCTCAGGAGCTGCTGCCCCTGGTCGGCCACGAAGCGGAAATGCTCATAGAGCCCGTTCTCCTCTTCCCCCTCAACATCATCCTCGTCGGTTTCGTCGACGGGTATGTCGGGAACGATGAGGGGCTTTGCCTCATCCTCGATATGCCGGGTGGCGTTTGCCATCTCGTCGGTTGATTGTCTGGTCATGGGTGTCAGTCGATGTTGAGGGCCTCTATGGTCTGTTCGATGGCCACTGTGTCCACAATCTCGTCGGAGGTGTAGGTGTCTCCCAATCCTCCGCCCACCTCAAGGGTGATGACGGCCGACACCGGCACTTTCGCCCCGGGACGCAATGACACACCGTTGAATCTCGCTCCAAGCACCAGCCCCTCGTATTCAGAGGGGACGCTGACAGTCATCACCTGCGTGATGCCGAGCCCTTCGAGCATCGAGCGTGCCTGGCGTTCGGATACATCGTAGAAATCGGGGATGGTGACCATCTTGGGAGTATAGGCCACCAGTGTCAGGTAGACGGTGCCGCCACGCTTGATTTTCGCCAGCGGAATCGGGCTTTGCTCCACCACAGTGCCCGGACGGGCGTAGCTGTCATACACCGAGTCAGTGACCACGGCTTTCAGTCCGGCGCGTGAGATGTTTCCCTGCGCCATATCGAAGCTCTGCCCCTTAACGTCGGGCACAGCGCGTTCCTGGCCGTGGAAAGTCCAGAAGTCGAGAAACCACAGGGCCATCCATACGGCCAGCACGGTGGCGCAGGCCGCATACAGCAGGTTCATCAGTATCGGATGGCGTTGGCGGAAATTTCCCTTGTTGCTATCTTCCATATTGTCGTAAGTTCCATTGCCCCAATTCCCATGTCCGCCACCACCGCCACGCGACGCGTCGTTGTCGCGGTAGCCGTCGCGATAACCGGCTCGGTAGCCGTAGCGGTCGGCATCCCGGCTTGTCTGCGTATCACGGTAAGGCGTGTTCCATTCCTGTCGTGGGGCTGATGATTGCCGTGGCTGATACTCCTCGCGTGGATAATATTCCTCCCGAGGATATTCCTCTTGTTGGTGATATTCCTCTTCGGGGTAATATTCATTCTCGCGGTAATAATCATCCTGGGGATAATAATCACCACGGTTGTCCATGTCATAATCGTCGTAATCCGCCGCGTGACCCTCATCTTGCAGCCCACGGGCCTGCGGACGGTCGCGGTGATCGTCAAAGTTGCGGTCTGAGAACTCGATGTTGCGCTGTTGTCTGCGCCCCGTGTTTCTCAGCGGATTATATTCCTCTCGGTTATTCATTGTCTAATCGATTTGTGTATGAAGTCGGACTGAGAACGCCGTCCCTTTGGAAGGGTGTCGTCGGTGGCAATCTGCCGATTGAGCTTGGCTGTTTTTGCCTGGCTTCATTTCAAACTGCAAAAATAACGAAAATACTCCAAAAGAAAAAATGAAAAATATTTTCAGGAAAATTTGCAAATTTTAAAATTTGTGGCTAAATTTGCGACAACAGTCAGGATTCGCTTTCCCTCCGAAAGAACCTTATTGAACAATCAGTTTTATGGTGTGGCGTTTTTGGAGTAGATGTAGGCATTCGGTTACGACTCGAAAAAATACCACATTAGTTGTCGTGCGCTCCCAGTACGGGACAGTCAGTAAAGTGGCTGTCAGATAAGATGACAGTGTGTTAAAATTTGTGTGATAAAAGGCCGGGGTGTCAAATGATGGATTTTGGCACACCGGTTTTTCTGTCTTTATCCCCGTCTTTTTCCATACAGTAATGAAAAATAATGGTGGCCGTGTCTGAAAATCCGGAAAAAATCGCTAACTTTGCCGCTTGAAACAGGCGCCCCGGCTTTAGGCCGGAAATGGGGCGCGGTTTTGTCATCTCTTCCGACGCTGGAGAGGTGATGATGTTCAAGAGATTCATTATTAGGTAACATATGGTTCAGAAACTCATCTTGTGGCTTGCTGTGGCGGTGATGACGGCCGTCTCCCTGTCTTCCTGCGGGGAATATCAGAAGGTCCTCAAGAGCAATGACGCCAACTACAAGTTTGAATACGCCAAACGCGCGTTCGAACAGAAGAAATATGTCCAGAGCTACACCCTGCTGAAAGATGTCGTGACAGTGTTCAAGGGGTCTGACAAGGCTGAGGAGTCGCTCTACCTGTTGGCCATGAGCCATTATGAGAACAAGGAATATCCCGACGCGGCCTCATATTTCAAGGCTTATTACCAGCGTTTCCCCAAGGGGAAATATGCCGAGCCTGCCCGTTATTACGCCGGATATTCATATTACCTCGACTCACCCGAGGCGCAGCTCGACCAGTCGGAGACCATCAAGGCCATCGAGGAGCTGCAGGGATTCCTGGACTTTTTCCCCCGTTCCGACAAGGTGTCGCTCGCCCAGAACGCCATTTTCGAGCTTCAGGACAAGCTGACCCTCAAGGAGCTTCAGAATGCCCAGCTTTACTACAACCTCGGCACATACCTGGGCAACAACTACGAGAGCTGCATCGTCACAGCCCACAACGCCATCAAGGAGTATCCCTACTCCAAATACAAGGAGGACCTGGAGATGCTTGTCCTGAAGGCGAAATACCAGGAGGCTGTCCTCTCCGTGGAGGAGAAGAAGGCCGACCGTTTCCGCGACGTCATCGACGAGTATTACTCGTTCATCAACAATTATCCCGAGTCGAAAAACCTCTCCGAGGCTGAGAATATCTTCAAAATCGCCCGGAAGTATGTGAAGGACTGACGCCTCCCCCAAGAAGCTGAAATCCCCCGACCTCAAGACAAAACAAAACACCATCAACATAAATGGACTACAAGAAGACAAACGCCCCGCTCAACACCGTCACCCGTGACATGATGGATCTCTGCAAGGATACCGGGAATGTCTACGAGACCGTAAGCATCATCGCCAAACGCGCCAACCAGATCGCCGGCGAGATGAAGCACGAGCTTGACAAGAAACTCCAGGAATTCGCTTCCCTCAACGACAACCTGGAGGAGATTTCCGAGAACCGCGAGCAGATTGAGATTTCCCGCTACTACGAGAAGCTCCCCAAGCCCACACTGATTGCTACACAGGAGTATATCGAAGGTAAAATCCATTACCGCAACCCCGCCAAGGAGCGTCTGACCCTCGACGACTGATTTTTCCGGCTGTCTTGTCGGGCGATTTTTGAAAATTCCGGCCACGCCGCTTTGCGGTTTCCGGAAAAATCCTTAACTTTGCAGCCGCTTTACATATTTTATTACTCACTTCTCAAAACATCTCTGAAAGAATGCATCTGAATTCTGACGAAAAAATCGAGATCTTCGAGAAATACGGTAAGGGTAAGACTGACACTGGCTCTCCTGAAGCCCAGATTGCATTGTTCTCGGTCCGTATCGCTCATTTGACTGAACACCTCAAGTCAAATCACAAAGATCATACAACTGCCCGCGCCCTCAAGGCTCTCGTCGGCAAGCGCCGTCGCCTGCTTGATTACCTGATCAAGAAGGACATCAACCGCTACCGCGCCATCATCGCCCAGAAGGAGCTCGGTATCCGCAAGTAATCCCCGTTGACGAGGATTAGTTGCCGTCACCAACTACAAACAGCGCCCGTCAACTTCACTGAGTTGACGGGCGTTGCTTATTTTTCATCCTCTCTGTCGTTACTCCCTACCTGATGTTAGGGAGTATCACCTTGAAGAAGGCCATCAGAATCAAGGCGATGACCATACAGAGTGTGGCGGTGTATGCCCAGCATTTTTCCACGATGCCGGCGATGATGAAAACCAGAAGAATTACTCCTGCCACGATGCTGAATATCGTCCAGTATGTCAGCGACTGGTCGGGAGTGACCGGCAGGAAGATGCCGACCAACAACCCCGCGACGAGTATTATCATAAGTGTTTTCCCTATCCACGAACTGGGGAATTCCGGGCGACGTATTGCGTTCATTGCCTACATTGATTCAGAGTAAATGTTTTGTATTTAAAACAATGTGATTTGGATTACAGTTCGTGGCGAATCTTTTTTATCGAAACCCTGTAAAGCAGTAATATACAGATGAAATCTGTCTCCATCTCATTTCCCGAGACGTTGAAGCGGCTTATGGCGCGGGGATTTTTCAGTTTCCCCGAAATGCTGGTGGCCATCAACCGCGAGGGGGGATTCGGAGAATTCCCTCCCCTCCAGTATATGATGCAGGCATTGCCCGCGTCGGGATTCCTGCGCCCGGTTATGTCGGCGGAGTCGCTGGCTGAGATTGACAGGCTGGCGACGGATTTTATGCGGCTCACCGGGTTCCGGCTCGATTGCTGTCTTTACCTCTTCCGGTGCTTCGGTTACGCGTCAGGGTTGATGGCGGAGGCTCCTGCTCCTCCGGTTATTGATTCAGATGGAGCCGGAAATGGCGGAGTGGCTGAGGAACCGCAGGCGGTTTACGGGGATGCGACGAAGTTACCTCCCCTCGATTCTCGGTGGAGCGAGGAGGAGAAATGCCGCTTCCTGACCTCGTTGCTGCAGGTGAACCGCGACAATGAGCGGCGCCTGGGGATGAAGACCTCCACTCCGGCTTGTGTCGGGGTCGGAAAATTCGATTTCAGGCTTACAGCCGAACTGTCGCGTGTCGAGCCGGATGCGACCGGGGCATTGTATTATGCCGTCTATGACCGTGAAGGGCGGATTGCCGATATCGCCGCGCTGGGGGTGATGTGTTACGACGATGTCTCCCCCTTGCCGAGGATGGCGACAGTCAGGGTCGCGCCGCAGGATGTGGCCAAAATCTTGATATTCTGGGATAATGACTGACACTATGGTTTCTGGAAAGAGAATGACAACCGGGAGTATGGCCCGGGTGTTGCTGCCGGTGGGGATAGCGTCGGCGGTGATGTTTGTCGCGCTGCTCTTTTTCGGGGCGGTTGATGTCGCGCCCTCCGACGTGTGGATGGTGCTGACAGGCCGCGAGACGGCCAATGCCGCGGCTCGGCTTATTGTCATCGAGCTGCGCTTGCCGATGGCCTGTTGCGCCTTTCTTTCAGGGATGGCGCTGGCTGTGGCCGGACTTCTGCTGCAGACCACATTCAACAATCCCCTTGCGGGTCCCTCCATCCTTGGTGTCTCCACGGGGGCTTCCCTCGGTGTGGCCGTCATGATGCTGCTCCTCGGAGGTGGCGCGGCTGTCGGTGTGGCCCGCTACGCCGGGGCGTTGGTCGGGTCTGTCGCGGGTGCGGCCGGGATGTTGCTGTTGCTGTTGCTGTTCTCCCGGATTGTGAAGGGAAACGCCATGCTTCTTATTGTCGGGATATTGTTGGGTTATCTCGCCTCCTCGGCAATCTCGATTCTAAACTTCTACGCCACCGAGGAGGGGGTGCATTCTTTCGTCATCTGGGGACTGGGAAGCTTCTCGGGGGTGACGCTCGCCGACCTGGCTGTCTTCTGCCCGCTGATTCTGCTGGCCACATTCGCCTCCTTCCTGATGGTGAAACCTCTCAACGCCCTGCTGCTTGGTGCTGACTACGCTGAGTCGATGGGGGTGAACCTCACCGCTACCCGCAACCGGCTGCTGCTCCTCTCCGGGGTGCTGACGGCCGTGGTGACAGCTTTCTGCGGGCCGATTGGATTCCTCGGACTGGTGATTCCCCATGTCGCGAGACTCACACTCGCCACCTCCAACCATGTGCGGCTGCTCCCGGCGACTGCCCTCTGGGGCGGTTTCTCCGGGTTGCTTTGCGCCTGCATATCGATTTTCGCGGGGAATGGCGGCATACTCCCGGTCAACGCCATCACTCCCCTGCTATCAGTGCCGATTATAATGTATGTGATTATCAACCGCGACAAACTCAGCTATTTCAGATGAAAGAGATTTTGCTTGAACTGAAGGATGTGGCGGTCGGATATGGCGCGACCCCGCTTTACGAGGATGTCAACCTCGCTGTCGGGCGCGGAGAGCTTGTCGCTCTTCTCGGCGCGAACGGTGCGGGTAAATCTACCCTGTTGCGGTGTGTCACCGGGCGGCTCCTCCCGATGCGGGGATGCGTCGAGATTTCCGGGCGTTCGCTTGCGGGGATTCCGAAGAATGAGCTTGCAAGGCTTGTCAGCATCGTCAGCACCGGTCAGGAGTCGGGGGGCGGACTGACTGTCGCCGAACTTGTCGGTCTTGGCCGGCAGCCTCACACCGGATTCTTTGGCCGTCTTTCGCGGCGTGACCGTGAGGTGGTTGAGCGCGCGATAGATGCTGTCGGTATGTCCGGATTATCCACCCGCCAGGTCGCCTCCCTCTCCGACGGGGAGCGGCAGAAGGTGATGATAGCCCGCGCCCTGGCCCAGGAAACCCCGGTGATGGTTCTCGACGAACCGACCGCATTCCTCGATGTCGCTTCCCGTCTGGAGACGATGCAGCTACTCTCGCGTCTTGCCCGCGAGGAGGGTAAGGCGGTCATCCTCTCCTCCCATGATGTCTCCTCCTCCCTCCGCCTTTCCCAGCGTCTTTGGCTGATAGTGGAGGAGGACGGCCACCGGCGCCTTGTCGACGGTTCCCCCTCCACCCTGATAAAAACAGGCGCCCTCGGAAATCTCTTCCGCGGGCGCCCGGTCAGGTTCGATTCAGCCATCCTCGATTACCTCCCCGTTGATTGAAGGGAAACCGGCTTATGTCGTTATTTGAAGGGGGCGTTGTCGGGGTCGGTGTACCATTTGGAGTAGAAGAGGTAGTTGCGGGCGATTTTCTCGTTCAGCTCCTTTGACTTCTCCGGCTCCATCATCTTGACGAATTTCGCGGGGGCTCCGGCCCACATCTCGTGGGGGCCGATTTTGGTCTTGGAGAGGACGACAGCCCCGGCGGCCACCAGTGCGCCTTCCCCGACCTCTGCGTCATCCATGACGGTGGCTCCCATGCCGATGAGGGCGAAGTCGCGGATTTTGCAGCCGTGGAGGGTGACGTTGTGGCCGATAGAGACATCGTTGCCGATTTCGATGGTGGATTTCTGGTAGAGGGTGTGGAGCACCGAGCCGTCCTGGATGTTGACGCGGTTGCCGATGCGGATTGAGTTCACATCGCCGCGCAGGACGGTGTTGAACCATACCGAGCATTCGTCGCCCATCTCGACATCGCCGACGACGGTGGCGTTCTCGGCCAGGAAACAGTCACGGCCTATCTTGGGGGTGAAACCGCGCAGGGGGAGTATGAGTGCCATTTCTTCTTCGTTGCTTTATTTCTTGAGTTCGCGGGTCTTCTCGCGCAGCCATGCCTTCTGGTTCTCGTCGAGACGCGGCGAGAGGCGGCGGTAGACCTCTTCGTGGTAGCCGTTGATCCAGTTGATTTCCTCCTGGGTCATTATGGCGGTGTCGAAAAGGGTGAGATCCCAGGGGAAGAGTGTCATCGGCTCGAAGCGGTAGAAGCGGCCGAACTCGGTGGTGAACGCGTCGACGGTCAGCACAAGGTTCTCGCAGCGGATGCCGTGCACTCCGGCGCGATATAGACCCGGCTCGTTTGAGGTCAGCATGCCGGGGCGCAGGGCGACAGGGACATGGTTGAGGCGGATGCTCTGGGGGCCTTCATGGACGTTGAGGAAGTGGCCCACGCCGTGGCCCGTGCCGTGGAGATAGCTGAGACCCTCTTTCCAGAGAAACTGGCGGGCGAGCGCGTCGAGCTGGTCGCCACGGGTGCCTTCGGGGTAGATGGCGGTGGCCAGTGCGATATGGCCTTTCATCACCAGGGTGAAGTCATGTCGCTCCTGCTCGGTGGGGGTGCCGACGGCGATTGTGCGGGTGATGTCGGTGGTGCCGTCGAGATATTGCGCTCCGGAGTCGATGAGCAGCAGTCCCTCGGGCTTGACGGTCGAGGATGACTCGGCGGTGGCGGAGTAATGCACGATGGCTCCGTGTGGGCCATATCCGGCGATGGTCTCGAACGACTCGTCGACATACAGCTCCTGGCGGGAGCGGTGGAAGGTCAGTATGTCAGCCACGTCGAGTTCGGTCAGCGGCTCATTCTCGCGCAGGCGACGTTCGATTTCCATAAACGCGCCGACAAGGGCCACGCCGTCCTTCTCCATCGCGTTGCGGATGCCGGCGATCTGGTTAGAGTTCTTGACCGATTTCATCAGGGGGATGGGTGACGCGCCTGCGACGGCTCTTTCCCCGAGCGCGTCGACAAGCCGGGCGGCGGTGCGGGGTGCCTCATACAGCACGGTCGCCGCTTCGGGGAGGGATTCCAGGAATGAGAGGATGGTGTCGTAGTCGGCGGTCTTGACATTGGCGGCGGCGAGCGCGTCGCTGACCTCGGTAGTGAGTTTCACCTCTTTTATGAAAAGCACTGAAAGGGTGGGGGAGAGGTAGAGGAAGCCGGTGGCGACAGGGTTGCAGCTCACGTCGGATGAACGGAGGTTGAGAACCCATGCCAGTTCGGCCAGGTCGGAAATCAGGATGGCCTGCGCTCCCTGCTCCTTGGTCTGGGTCAGGATCTCGCGGATTTTGTCAGTCGCGCTCTTGCCTGCGTATTTCTCGTCGTGGAGGAAAAGGGGGGCGGAGGGGAGTGCGGGACGGTCGGTCCAGATTGTGTCGATGGGGGCGAAGTGCGCGTCCAGCTTCAGCCCGTGCTTCTCAAGGGAGCTGCGGAGCGAGGCGACCTCGGTTGAGGAGAAAAGCAGGCCGTCTATGCCGACTGTCGAACCTTTGACGAGCTGTCCGATGAGATACTGGGGGATGGACGGGGTTTCGGGCAGTCCCTCTTTCATTAATATGATACCGCTGCCTTCGAGCTGTTCGGCTCCCTGGAGGAAATAGCGGGAGTCTGTCCATAGGAGTGCTTCCTTGTCGGTGATGACCAGTGTGCCGGCCGAACCGGTGAATCCGCTGAGCCAGCGGCGCACTTGCCAGTGGTCGGCGATGTATTCCCCAAGATGGGGGTCGGTCTGGGGGATGATGGCGGCTGCGATGCCGGCTTTTCTCATCTCGCCACGGAACGCCTCGATGCGTGCCTTGATTTCTTCTTTCATATGAGTCTTGGTGTTGGTTGTCGTTTTCAGGGGAGCGGGTTGGATGGGGATGTCTGCTCCCAACTGCAAATATACGGTTTTTTCTCCGTTGTCGCTATCTCCCGGACGAGATTTCGATGTGGGAGGATTGTGGGTGGAAAACGGCGGATTTTTATGACGGATTTTGTCTCAGAGGGCAGTGGCGGCTGAATGGGTTGAGGGATAGGGAGATAAGGCTGTCGGTGCGCTCCCGGCGGGGTGGGGCACGAGAAAAAGTTTCAAAAAATATTGAATTTTTTTGCCGAAATATTTTGTCAATTCAAAAACTGTGCGTAACTTTGCACCGCAAATGAGACGGAAACCCCGCTGAAAACTTAAAGTTACAACGCTTTCTCTTCTCGAAAAGTTTAACTCTCGTTAAGATGAGGTTTGCGAAATTAAGATTTCCTCCGTCTCTGGTTTAGGACTTTGAAAAAATGCCTCTTTAGCTCAGTTGGCCAGAGCACGTGATTTGTAATCTCGGGGTCGTTGGTTCGAATCCGACAAGAGGCTCAGTTGTTTGAAAGCATTTGGAAAAATAATTTCGCTATAGGGCGTGTTCCAGAGTGGCCAAATGGGGCAGACTGTAAATCTGCTGGCTATGCCTTCGGTGGTTCGAATCCATCCGCGCCCACAAAATTTTCCTTTTGCGCCTCGAAGCCGTCAAGGCTTCCGCGCCGAAGTCCTGAATGCGGAAGTAGCTCAGTTGATAGAGCATCAGCCTTCCAAGCTGAGGGTCGCGAGTTTGAGCCTCGTCTTCCGCTCTTCAATCGAGGTTTTACCTCCAACTCCTGAAGCTCGCTTCAGAAACATTTGCCAATGTAGCTCAGTGGTAGAGCACTTCCTTGGTAAGGAAGAGGTCACGGGTTCAAATCCCGTCATCGGCTCTGTTAACACCCGATAGCCCCGGTGATGCCTGTCATTTCCGTGGCAATTCGGCTGAAAACTACCGGACGTTGTCTTTCTCCGGCTTTCCCGGGAAACGCGGCCAAAAAGTTGCCAATCGTTGTCAGTCCTCCGCGCGGTGTAGTCCGGCGGTCACCTCTCCCTCCGGAAAGGCTGAACAGCTAACTGACGGTTGGCTTTCTGCGCTAAATTTCCGGCAACGGGAAGGCGCGCATCCAGATTTTAATCACCAAAAAAAATAATAAATAGCAAGTTATGGCTAAAGAGAAATTCGAAAGAACCAAACCGCATGTTAACATCGGTACCATTGGTCACGTTGACCACGGTAAAACTACTCTGACGGCTGCCATCACGACCGTTCTCGCTAAGAAGGGTCTCTCCGAGGTTAAGTCGTTCGACCAGATCGACAACGCTCCCGAGGAGAAAGAGCGTGGTATCACAATCAATACCGCTCACGTAGAGTACGAAACCGCTAATCGTCACTACGCTCACGTTGACTGCCCGGGTCACGCTGACTACGTGAAGAACATGGTTACCGGTGCTGCCCAGATGGACGGTGCCATCATCGTGGTTGCCGCTACCGACGGTCCTATGCCCCAGACTCGCGAGCACATCCTTCTCGCCCGTCAGGTGAACGTTCCCCGTCTGGTTGTGTTCCTGAACAAGTGCGATATGGTTGACGACGAGGAAATGCTCGAACTCGTTGAAATGGAAATGCGCGAACTCCTCTCAGCCTACGAATACGACGGCGACGAAACTCCCATCATCCGCGGCTCCGCTCTCGGCGCTCTCAACGGTGAGCCCGAATGGGAAGCTAAGGTTGTTGAGCTGATGGACGCTGTTGATAACTGGATTCCCCTGCCTCCCCGCGACATCGACAAGCCCTTCCTGATGCCTGTTGAAGACGTGTTCTCGATTACCGGTCGTGGTACTGTTGCCACCGGTCGTATCGAAACCGGTATCGTTAAGGTCGGCGACGAAGTTCAGATCATGGGTCTTGGCGCAGACATGAAGTCCACCGTAACTGGTGTCGAAATGTTCCGCAAGCTCCTCGATCAGGGTGAAGCCGGTGACAACGTTGGTCTCCTCCTCCGCGGTATCGACAAGAAAGACATCAAGCGCGGTATGGTTATCTGCCACCCCGGTGTCGTTAAGCCCCACTCCAAGTTCAAGGCTTCTGTCTATATCCTGAAGAAAGAGGAAGGCGGCCGTCACACTCCCTTCCACAACCACTACCGTCCCCAGTTCTACATCCGTACTCTGGATGTTACCGGTGAGATTACTCTCCCCGAGGGCGTAGAAATGGTAATGCCTGGTGACCACGTTGAGATCATCGTCGAGCTCATCACTCCGGTTGCTTGCGACCAGGGTCTCCGCTTCGCTATCCGCGAAGGTGGCCGCACCGTAGGTTCCGGTCAGATCACCGAAATCCTCGACTAATAACATCGACAGGTCTTAACGGCCTGAGATAGTCAGAATAAAGTCAAAGGCGCAGTCTTGAAGGCTCGCCTCGGATAAGCGCCTTTGACTTCCATACGGGTTTAGCTCAGTTGGTAGAGCACTGGTCTCCAAAACCAGGTGTCGGGAGTTCGAGTCT
>ENA-ORSB01000178-ORSB01000178.1-human-gut-metagenome-genome-assembly--contig:-NODE-178-length-73332-cov-14.920917_pt1 | contig 73332 bp, 69 predicted proteins | sample MGYA00242180_ERZ509144 | MGnify/ENA primary metagenome ERZ509144 (study PRJEB26280, sample SAMEA2338661) | human gut metagenome | biome: human gut; feature: human-associated habitat; material: faeces...
ACGACATAATGGAGCGTGGAAAGATGAGCCGCTATCAGGACATCTATGCCGAGGCTATGGCGAAATACGGTCTGGAACGTGGCATCCGTGGTTCCGAGGCGCGCCACATCGGGCAGCACGAATATTACCGCGACTGCATGGTTAAGAAGAAAGGTCTTGAAGAAGACATCGGCAATCTCTCCATTGAGAAAAGAACGCTCGACAAAGAGAAAAAATCGTTGGAGAGCAAGGTGGAGAACCTTGAGTGCCGGACAACCGCCCTCGACACCCGGAAGAAAATGCTCACGCAGGTAAACGCGGAGATACGGCAGCAGAACAATGAACTCTATTCCGAAAACACCCGGTTGACCGAGGTTAACTCTTCTCTCGCCGCCGAAAACAAATCGCTTGCCGATACCAACGCAGGACTGTCTGAGGAATCCGTCAGACTTGCGGAGCAACGGAAAGGACTTGCAGAGGATACCGACAGACTGACCGCCGAGAAAAAGGCATACGAGGCACAGACTGACGAGGCGAGAAAAGAAGCCCGAAACGCCATCCGTGAGCGCGATGAGGCGAAAGCCGAGCGGGATGCGCAACGCAAGGAACTCGGCAGCAACATCGCCAATATATTCACCGGGAGCAAGACCAAGAGGCTTGAAGCCGAGATTGTCAGAAAGGATAATGAAATCCGCGAGATTAAAGACCGTGCAGAGGCGCGGGAGCGGGATTTACACCGTGAAATATCCAATCTATCGGATAGCCTGAGACGGCAGAAAGAACATGAGGCAGACACCGTCCGCAGTTACGAATGGAAGATGGGAAATTTCGTCAAGTTCTTTCCCGATGCGGTTGCCATGCTTCCGGCGATAGAGGAATGTCAGGATGTGGGATTGAATGACAACTCCATAAAGGGGCTTCTCTCGATGAATGAATATGTCTTAAAGTCCGGCACGACACTCTATTATCCGTTCCAGCGGAGAGAGGTGGACGCTTCGGGGGCAAAGGTACAAATCAAGCGAGACCCTGCGGATAACAAATTCCATCTCCATGTCAATGGCACCCGGATATTCCAATGGCTCAAAGAATAATGGCAACGGCTGACACAGACGGTAAAGCGAAGCTTCGGAATCACATAATGTAAAAAGGGAGCCATAATTTTTAGACTGTGGCTCCCTTTTATAAGGATATATTGCACTCTGATTTATTAAACAGGGATTTATATTCTAAAATGTAGTGAGCTGGAATGGTTTCTATTGATATTTAAGGTAATATCTAAATATTTAGAATCGGTTCTTTTCGTTTGTACCTGCTCCACGACCTTTGTATCGGTCACGGCTGGAATTGAATGTATACTGTAAGGTCAAGTAAAATGAACGGCTCAGGTCGGTGACACATACATAGCGGGTTATATCCCTGCTGAATGTAGTGACGCCATAATTACGCTTGTTGAAGATGTCGTTTGCTTCGACAGACACACTGAAGCTGTTGTTAAAAAATGCCTTGTACAGTTTGGCATTCATATAGGAACAGGATTTGCGATACATATTCCTGTCATTGCCTGCGCTTTCCCATGCCATATCAATGTTCAACCATATATCGTAAGGAAGATGTATGGCATTCTGCCACTGCACCATTCCTTGTGGGTTATTCAAGCGTTTACGCCCCTTCCAAGTATCTATTGCAAACCATTGCTTGGTTAAACCAAGATTTATTCGAGGTTCCCAGATGCCGACATTGAAACTGGTTCCGATAAAAGCGCGGATTGAATGTATCTCCGGGAAATTATCCAGAGTCATGAGCTTTACTTCTCCACTTTCACCGTAGGGCTTCGTAGTAGATATGATGGGATCCTTTTTATATGTGTATGACAATTGTGCGAAAATTCGTCTCCATGCTCCGGTAAGTTCCACAGTATGCGTCTTTTCCGGTTTAAGATAAGGATTCCCTCCCTGAAGTGTAAAACGGTTGATGTAATCGATTGTGCCATCAAGATCGCTATAATTAGGCCGTTTTGTCTTGCTGGTATAGCTCATTGAAAGCTGAACCTTATCTACCGTAGTGGACATGAAAAAAGAGGGGAAAAGATTGTTATATGTCTTGCTCTGATCTTCATTTTTCTGTCCGTTCTCCAGATAATCGAATTTCACATGCTCATATCTCAATCCGGCTCCGAGACTGAAACGGCCGAATGTCTGTCTTAAATCAAGGAATCCGGCAATATTATTTTCATCAACCCTTGTATTCGCATCGTTTATGATTTCTGCATCAGTCATATAATCGGAAGAGAAGCGCGAAGATACGAATTCCTCGCCGACCTCAATCCCGCCTTTCCACACAGGATAGCTTAAAACAAGTTTCTCAGCAAACATACGCCCCCGATTCGTCCCGAGAGAGTTTATCAACGAGTTTCCCTCATTCACGCTGACTTCATCCACCATAACATCTAATCGGGACTTATTCCACAGATAATCGGTGTTAAGATCAATACCGAGATTCCCAACTTTGCCATTATAATAGATATTGGCATAATGTTGTGGGTATTTTTTTGTGTCACCTGAACGTGTACTTGTGGCTCCGTCTAAAAACTTTCCACTGGCTGACAGTTCTGTATCATGAGTATGATGCATCTTGTCACTTGTAATTCCATTGAAATAATATGCTCCTATTGAATGTAGCTCATTGAACATATATGAGAATCCCGCCTTTCCGAAAAAGTCAGTTACGTTTCCGTATCCCTTCTGGGTAATCTTTTCCTCCCATAGCAGAGAAGAGTTGGACACTCCATATTGATTGCTCTGGAACTTTGCTGTTGCCTCACCGAAATTGGCGAATACCTCCAGTCCACCTGTCCTATATTTGAAATTCGCCTGATTCACATTGGAGAAATATTTATTCTCCCTGAGGGTGGAACGAAGCAGACCGCTGAAACCATCTCCCTGTGGACGTTTCGTTGTTATACGAATTACAGAATTTACAGAAGCGTCATACTTCACACCGGGATTTGTCACAACCTCAACGTTTTTTATATCGGCTGAACTTATCTGGATGAGTTCATTGGAATCCCGCACGAGACGACCATTGATGTATATTGCCGGAGAACCTTTGCCGAAAACCTCAAAGACACCGTTGCGTCCTACAACCATGGGAACCTGAACCAAAACATCCTCTGCTGTTCCGGCATGTTCAAGCTGTGTGCCGGCCACATTAGTGACAAGGGCATCGCCCTTGATAGCCGTGACCGGACGATTGGATTTTACCACGACTTCACCAAGCATGGTGCTTTTAGCATCAAGGGTAATTATACCCAAATCTCCCGTCTGCGGAATGTCAAGGGATTGAGAGACATAACCGATAGAAGAGATTTTTATAAATCTGGAACCCTCCCAATTCTCCCTGAACACAAAAAATCCATTTTCATCAGTGACCGTGCCAGCGAAATAGGTAGAGTCGGCTTTAAGCACAACTACATTTGCAAAACTTATAGGAGCTTTGTTTTCAGCTACAACAACTCCTCTCAATTCTTGGACTCTGGCAATTACCGAGGTAACGTCCGATTGGCTCGTAATATCTGCATGTGCCAATGCAATGAAGGGCACCGCAATCATCAGACTTAATATTGATATGAGTATCCTATTTTTCATTTGCCAATTTTTTATTGGCAAAGTTCGGCAGAAAAAATGACTTCGAGATAAAACAAGTTTTATTCAACGTAATTTTTAGCGATATTTTTTCGGATTCGGCTAAAATATACCGGTGTGAAGAGTTGATACGAAACATTCAGCCTTAAAAGCAAAAACAGCAATACACGAAGTGTTAATGACTCGAGTGTTCTACATATAAATTATTTAATGGTGAATAAATTTCTTACCATTTAATATGTAAATATTCCCCAGAATTAGCGTATTAACCTTTCTTCCGAACAAATCGTAGTAATCACCATTATCTTCTTTTCCTTCAATTACGACACTGTCAATACCGGAAGAAGGGAAATTGTCGGTTTCTATGAAATTCGTGAAGTAATTCCAGCCCCACGCATTGCGGTATAAATCCGCGGAACCAATAGGAACATATACAGGAGTATCCTGAGGGGTTCGGTTGACAAAGTCATCACCATAATCCCCAAATGGCGTCGAGCCGGGATTGAGTTCGCTGTCTATGCAGACCGGCGGAATTTTGGCTGCACAATAGATACTCTTTACGTCTTTCCAGTATTCGCAACTTTCAGCACCCAAAGTTTCCAATGTGGAGGGGAAACATATTGTTTCCAATCCCTTGCAATAGTACAGACCCTCGAGTCCTATAGATTTCAAATTAGATGAAAGTTTAAGTTCTTGAAGCTTACCGCACTGCCAGAAGGCTCTGTTCCCAATTTCCACAATGCTGTTCGGCATTGTAAATTCTGTAAGTTCGATACAGTTGTCAACAAAGCTTTCCGGAATTATTGACAAGCCCTCAGGAAAGCGAACTTTTTCAAGTTCATAGTTTAACGCAAAATGATCAGTTCCTATAAAAGTCTGGCATGAATTCGGCAATATTGCTTCTTTTAAACGAGTCGCATAAAAAGCTGCATCCCCGATTTCTTCCAGTCCATCGGGAAAATTACATTCCGTGATTTTAGTTGAAAAGAATGCTCCGCCATTGATTCTCTTCAAAGTTGTTGGCAGGACAACCTTGCCGGTCAATGATTTACAATTGACGAATGCCATGTATCCAATTTCTTCCACACCCTCAGGAATAACAAGAGGGTTGACATTCAAGCTGATGCAGTCCGAAAAGCTTCTTCTTTTGATTGCTTTTAAAGAGATAGGGAAGTTTACATCTTCAAGATCAATGGCATAACAGAATGCCCCTTCACCTATCTCCTCCACCCCCTCGGGAAGTATGATTCTGCGAAGAGGAATACAATCTATATACTCGGATCCGGGAGTATATTGCTCCGACTGATACCAAAAAGCATTTTTGGGTATTCGATTGCCCGCCATCTGTGCATATTCAAGGTTTGCTACAGTCAAACCTCCGTAGAAACTACAGCTCCAAATAGTATGGAAATCCGCCGCATTGATTGGACCACGCACGACAAGCGAGTCAATGTCATTTATATCATCTCCAAGCACTGATTCCAATGTGCCGGGTGTGGATAGTGCCACATCCTTATAACGAATGTCGGTTGTCGTTATACTCTGATGGCTGTTGTCCCTTAGTTTTACCTCTTTACCTGAGTTAGGAATAGAAAGATGAGAATTGTCCAATTCCGCAGTTTCTGCTCTATACGCTTCTGCAAGTACAGAACCGCATAGACCCGTCAATATGGCGAATAGAATGGTTAGTCGCATAATTATTCTGGTTATTGTGTTGTAGCAAAGTTCGGCAGAAAAAACGACTTCGGAATAAAACAAGTTTTATTCGCCGGATTTTTTAGCGAGATTTTTTCGGATTCTGCTCAGATATACCGGGGTTACGAGGAGATACGAGGCTATGTCGCGTAACGAAATGATGTCTAAAATATCAGGATATTGGGCGATTAAATCAAGATAACGTTCTGTCGGCGTCTTGCGGTAAAGTTCAAGATAACGAGAATAAATCTCACTGAACAGAGTGCCATTAAGGGAAGAAAGATTCCCATCGAACGTAGCATTAAACAAGCCCCTTGCCTCCGCCATTCGGATTTGCGACACAGAGGCATCGCATCCGGCTTTTATAGTAATATCGGATGGACGACAATTATAAGAGTTGTAATAATCAGCTACAATCTCTCCCTTAAAAGCAAATCCCACAACCGCGTCATTGCCCGAAGATGTGAGAGTCGTATATTTGAAATATCCCGATTCCACAACTCCGAGATATTTGGCTAAACACCCTTGTTGGACAAAAACATCATCCTTAGGATAATGGACAACACGACCATTCTCATGGCAATAATCCTTAATTGCCGTGAGGTCAATCAGAGAGTCGTATTGATTGAACAGCATCATATACGAACACAAAATTAGCGATTTTTTCTCATTGCCATGCTCTCCAAAGCCTCAAATCTTTGGAAACTCGCCGAAAAAGAATCGCATTAAATATAACTAACAACCCTTAAAAATCCCAAAATCGAGCTTTCCGTTTTCGATTTATCCAACTAATTAGTACACCATCAGTACACCAATAACTTTATAAACATCTGTAATTCAGCATTATATGTCAAATGGCGCAAAATAAGGTATGTTTTGAGGCGCACGAAATTAAATTTGCGCCTCAAAACCCTTGCCGGATGTTAGGTTGGTCTTGCTCCAAAGTCGCAATCCCCGTTGCCGATGCCACACTCCGCTTTTTTCTTTTTGTTTTTCATCGTGATTTGCGAAAAGGGAAAAACAACCGCCCAACCCTCATTGTTGAAAACGAAGATTGGACGGAGTTTGTAATTTTTATTAGGGCGATTTCAGAAATATAACAACAAGGGAAAATCAATGCCATGTCAATATCATGTCATATATCCGCCATAATATTGCCACGCCACGATGCGCTACACAACTACATCCGGGAGACTGTTGATTGCCTTGTGCTTCAGTTCATCTACTACACGAAGATATTTCTCCGTCATCTCAATGCTGGCGTGGCCCATCAGTGACTGCACGGTCTTGATATTCGCACCTCCGTTAAGGATATTTACAGCAAAGCTGTGCCGGGCGCAATGCCATGTGACATTCTTTCCGATTTCCGCGGCCTTCACCCATGCCTTGAGTTGTTTCACACAGGTTGCCCATGTCGGCAGATTGAAAATCCGCTGTCGGTAATCACCCGCTGTTTCCGGCTCCCCGATAATACGCAGCAACATCGGACTCAATGGCGTCACGACATTACTGCTTTTGCTTCTTCCTGCAATCTTGCTCTGATCGAATTTCAACACACCGGATGCGAAATCGACATTCTCATAGGTAAGCTGATTGACATCGCACCATCTGATTCCGGTGTAAAGACTGAACAGAAATGCCCTTCGGATGTCGGGATAACTTCCCGTAAAGGGAGTGTCGGCAAGTTGTTTTATCTCTTCGAGGGTCAGGATAGGCTTCTTGATTGCATGAAAATCCTTGTGCATGGCTATCCCTTTGCACGGATTCTTTTTCATCAGGCCCTCCTCAACAGCAGTGGTGACGACTTTCTTGAAAAGACCGTAACAACGTGCGCCGCCTTCTCCGACAGATACCTTTTTCAGATAATCGACATATCCGCCGACAATATCCGGTGTCAACAAGTCCATCCGCAGGAAATCGGCATATCTCTTATATTTGGGTACACTTTCAAGAAATGCGATGAAACGACGATATGCCGTGCCGAATCCTACCCGAATCGGACGGGAATAAATCTCATCATCCCGGTGCTTGCGGAAATAGCGGAGCAGATCCACCTCTTTCTCCTTTTTGAGACGGTATCCTTCTCTGTCCTCCAGAAACTCCTGTTCACGTTCAAATCTGATTTTCTCGGCGAGGGCAAGAGTGTTGCGGTTCTGTGTCCTCTCCAGTTGGGAACGTGGATGTAGCCAAATGTAGAGGTTGAGATTTTCCCGTTTGCGGTTATGCTTGATTTTATATTTAGGTCTTCCGGCCATCGCCCCATCGGTATAGAGTACGGGATTGCCATCGTCATCCAAGACCGGAGTTTCGGAACGTCCGAGATAATACTCCAACGCGAGGCTCGCTCGACCGTCTTTAAGAACAGTCTGCACAAGTTTCGGATTTTGCTTGTTCTTTGTTTCGACTTTTGCCATAAGTGACTAATTTTGTGGATATACGCAAAGTTAGTACGAACTCATCATTCGCAAAAATCGCCCTATACAACTATTAACAACTGAATCGTACAAAATGTGTACTGAATGCGAAAATTCCCTCAAATCGCCCCAAATCCACGCAAATACTAAATCAGTTAACCACCTGACTAACAGCTAAAATAAAATTCTGCAAATACTCAATAAACACTTTCTGACTTTTCCTACGTTTCCAATTCACAAGATGAGCATAACGCTTCTTATTATTTCAAAATGTCGTGGAAAGAGTTGCCTCAATCCAAACACAAAGGTAGTGAAAATCCCGTAAAAGCACCTCACTGACAGATAAAAATCAGCGTTTCAAGGCTTATTTTTCCTCTGTTTGTAGCTCTATTGGTGTTCCAGCTGGAGGAGGGTGGCTTTCACGGCGAGGCCACCGGCGTAACCGGTGAGGGAACCGTCAGCACCAATTACCCGATGGCAGGGGACAAGGAGGGAGACAGGATTGGATGCACAGGCTGATGCAACCGACCGGATGGCCGACCGACATCCCATAGCGGAGGCCAGCCCGGAGTAAGTGAGGGTTTCGCCGTAAGGGATGGCTGAGATTTGACGCCACACTGTTTTCTGGAATTCTGTGCCGACCGCCCCGATTTTAAACGCGGGAAGCTCGCGGCTGCCCTCCAGATACATTTCTATCCATCGGACAACAGCCTCAAAAAGCTTCCGGTCATCCTCATGGCAGGTTTCAATGGCCGGAATTTTCTTTTTCAGGGCTGCAAGATGACCTTGGTAACGGCGGGATGATGTCCAGTCGCACAGACACACCTCCCCTTGGTGACAGCCTATAGCCAGGTCACCGAAACGGGTGGAGAAAATCTCTATCATATGATTGACATTAACGAGATGGAGATTAACGGAGGTTGACGACCGTGATGCCTGCTCCTCCGAAACGGACATCCTCATCGGAATATGAGGTCACTCCGGGGACAGTATCGAGATAACGACGTAACGCCTGGCGCAATGCCCCAGTGCCGGTGCCGTGGAGAATCCTGACAGGAGACTGTTGAAACTGTATCGCGTCGTCGATAAAGTATGTGACAGCCTGCAAAGCCTCATCGGCGCGCATCCCCCTGACATCAATTTCGGAGCGGAAAGAGAGTTGTCGCTCACGCAGGGAGTCGGTGGTCGAACGGCTGAGGAATGACGCAGACTTCGCACCCGAAGCCGGTTTTGCTATCGTGCGGGAGAGACGCTGCAGTTTCACGGTGGTCTTCAACATACCGAAAGAACATACGGCATTGTTGCCCGCGATTTCAAGGATAGTACCGACAGTGCCGCCACCATCAAGTTTGACGAAATCTCCCGGTTTCAAAAGCTCTTCCGCCTTACGGGTATCCTTCGCGGCATTGTTGCGGTGTCTGGGCTTAGGAGCTTTTTTGAGCAGGCTGTTTTCGGAATCATCCCTGCCGTCAGAAAGGCGGTCAGAGAGTTGTTGTTTCTCCTGCGACAGCTTTTCCCGCGCCTGGCGTGTACGTTCCTTGTCGGCCTGCGCCTCGCGAATCTCGCGGATTGCGCGTTCGACCGACGCGTTGGAGGAGTCGAGAATCCTTCGCGCCTCCTCGCGAGCCTCGGCGATTATCTCCTTGCGTCTCGCCCTCAGGGTCTCGGCATCCTCCTCGTAATGGGCGAGAGTCTGGTCGAGCTGCTTCTCCTTCCGTTTGATGTCAATACGCTTGTTCTCCCAATAACGCCTGTCACGGGCTATGTCGAGGAGATATTTGTCGAGATTGACATAATCGGAACCGGCGATTTCCCGCGCATTGTCAATGACCTCGCGGGGAAGTCCGGCGGTGCGGGCAATCTCCAGGGCGAAAGAGCTTCCCGGGGAACCGATGGCAAGCCTGAAAAGGGGACGCAAATGCTGGCGGTCATAAAGCATCGAGCCATTGACAAGCCCCTCGGTATCGCGGGCGAAAAGCTTGAGGTTCTGGAAATGGGTTGTCACCACACCCCACACCCCGAGAGCGTTGAGAGAGCCGAGTATCGCCTGGGCCATCGCGCCACCAATCTGAGGCTCGGTGCCAGCGCCGAACTCATCTATCAGCATCAGCGACCCGACACGTCCGTTTTTAAGGAACAGCTTCATATTCCGTAGATGGGAGGAATATGTAGAGAGGTCATCGAGAATCGACTGGTCATCACCGATGTCGATGAAGACATCCTGGAAGATGCCCATGCGCGAGTTCTCATACAACGGAGGCAACACCCCACACTGGGTCATATACTGGATTATGCCGACCGTCTTGAGACATACAGATTTTCCACCGGCATTAGGACCGGAAATGACCAGAATACGTTCCGAAGGGGTCAGGCGTATGTCGAGCGGCACGACCTCCTTCCCTTTTGCCCTCAACGATAGCAAGAGGACGGGATGGACAGCGTGGAACCATTCCAGTTCGGGGACATCAGCCAGACGAGGCATCATGCCACCGGTCTCGGCGGCATAGCGGGCCTTTGCCAGTACGAAGTCGAACCACCCGAGGACGCGGGTGTTCTCGGCCAGCACCTGAATGTAAGGCCGCAACGCGGCAGTGAGCTGAGTCAGGATTCGGGCAATCTCCCGCTGCTCATCGAGCTGCAACTGACGCTGGCGGTTGTTAACCTCCACTACTTCAGCGGGCTCGATGAAATAGGTTTTTCCGGAAGCCGACTGGTCATGCACGATACCCTGGATGCGCCGCTTGTTCATCGGAGGGACAGGAATCACCAGACGTCCGTCACGCACGGAGGGAGCGGCATCAGCCTCAAGCAACCCCTCCTCGACGGCGCGGGCCATCACACGGCGCAGAATCGCGTTGGCTGTGCCAGATATGCGTGACAGCTCCGAACGTATTCCGGCAAGCGCGGGGGACGCGTTGTCGCGCACATTGCCATATTGGTCAATCACGCGGTCAATATCACGGGCAAGCTGTGGCAACGGGTCGAGAATGGAAGCCTGTGCACCCAGATATGGATAATGGGAGTCCCCGCCAGCTTCCTCGTCATCCCCTTCATCTCCTCCCACAAAAAAACGCGACACCTCAGAGGCGGTCGCGAGGGATTTTGAAATAAGCAGAAACTCATCAGCCGGGAGGAACGCGCCCTCGGCTTTGGCACGGGCAAGCGACTCTCCGAAATCGGGAACCGCCCCAAGGGAGAAACCACTGTCGGCTGAGGTAGCCCGGGTCATCTCATCCACCGCACCCAATGCTCCGGATATGGCGGCGAAATCGGTCATGAAAGCCATCGCCGCCACCTCCTCGCGTCCGGCTGAAGAGGTGCATAGTTCAGATATTCGTGTTCTGACCGCGTTGAAGCCAGTCTTGTATTCAAAAGAATCGGGATATATCAAGGGGGAAGAAGTTTTGTCTGTTTTTCCACGGCCTCCCGTCCCAAGACGGGACAGCCGCATATCCTTAACTGAAAGGACAATGCAAAATTACAAAATTCGGGGGAATCCACCAACCATTTCAGATTAACCATTGTTATAATATCACAAAACGATTAAAGTCAATAACTGTTTCAAAAACCAAATATTATGAAAGCCTTATCATTAAACTTCTGGGGACAGACCAAATATTGGTGGGTAGTCCTCATCGTAGGGATTCTTCTCGTACTCGGCGGTTTCGCTTACTGGTTCTGGCCGGCAGCAGGTTTCGCCGTTTCCTCACAGATTTTCGGATGGCTGCTTATTCTCGCAGGTATCGTCCAGCTTTGCGTGGCTGCCGGAGTCAACCGACCAAGAGGCTGGGGATGGTGGATTTGCGGCGGTGTCATTGACATGTTCGTCGGTTTCCTTCTGGTCCGCTCGGTGATTCTTTCGGAAATCGTCTTTCCCTACTTCCTCGCCATCGTGTTCATCTTCTGGGGAGTAGCATCAATCATCGCTTCTGTCTCGACCCGTTCCAACAGTTACTGGTGGATGTATCTCATCAACGGCATCCTGCTGCTTATCATCGGTTTCTTCTTCCTTGAAGCCGGCTGGGTACAGGATATGATGATGGTCTCGTTCCTCTCCGCACTCGCATTCATCTACTGGGGCTTCACCATCGCGATGACCTCATACGACATGAAGCCGAGAGTAAGGGAATAACACTTCAATCGGCCTGAGCCACAGGCCAGACTATATACGAAAAAAACACGCGGCCCGGAAGAGAAGACAACCAATTCTTCCGGGTCGCTGTTTTAACAGAGAAACACCCGGAATTTGTCTTTTTCGCAAGAAAACCGTATCTTTGTGAACCATGGGGATTGCGACGGATTAAACTCACAGGTTTTTTCCGAGTCTAAACACAAAGAAAACGACTATCGTATATGAAAACTCTCAAATCCATATCGGCACCCGGACTGACGGCAAAATTGTCTAAAGTCCTGATTGTCCCCGCGATGCTTTGCGCCACCGCGTTTATGACATCGGCCCAGGGATATTATGATGACGACCTCTATTACGATGCCTCTAAGGCAAAGAAGGAGTCGCCAAAAGCCGCGCCCACGAAAACGGCCAAGCCCTCTTCGAATTTCGGGGGCACCACCGCCTCGGCATCCGGAATGTATTATTACGACGGAGCGGCGTATGTGCCCTGGGACAGCGTGGGTGACTTCCGTCCGGCCGACACCTATCTCCCCACCGGAGGCTCCACCCGCGATGTGGATGAGTATAACCGCCGTGGCAGCTATCTCGCGTCCAAGCCTGATTCGATATCCCTGCAGGATTTCGAAGAGATGTCTGCTACCGAACAACTCGCCCGCTTCGGCAATTCACAGGTGGCCAAGGATGCCCTCGCTTCCCAGGATGGGATAACAACCGAGAATTACGCCGACATCTACAATGCCGGTTACTCCTCGGGCTATGACGCCGGGTATAACGCAGGACCGCAGACCGCGCTGAGCATAAACTTCGGAGCAGGCTATCCCTACGGATATTACAGCTATTACAACACCTGGGGATGGCCCTACTATTCATGGCGCAATCCCTGCAACTGGTATAACCCCTGGTGGGGCTGGGACTATTATTATCCCGCCTGGAGCTGGGGTTGGGGCTGGGGCTGGACCTCTCCCTCCTGGGGGTGGGGTTATCCCGGTTACTATCCCGGATATTATCCCGGCCACTGGGCCGGCGTGACCTATCGCCCGTCACCTTCAGCCGCCCACCGTCCGCGTTCGACAGGTTACAACTACGGAGCGGCAGGTTCCCGTGGAGGAAGATATGACCACGCCGTGCCCGGCTCGTCAAGCCGACCTGGCTACCGGCCGCCGGCCTCAGCCAACGGAGGCTATTACGGAGGCTCGTCGACAGGACGCAATTCCCATTTCGGAACAGGTTCGGCAGGATACAGGCCTTCGGGAGGATATAGGACCGGTAATTCCGGAGCAACCAGACCCTCCGGCAACCAAGGCACCAACTATAACCGCAACAACTTCGGCTCCTCACAGTCGACCCGCAACGGTTCGTTCAACAACAACAATTCCAACCGTTCGGGCAGCTACTCCCCCAGCCGTTCATCCGGCGGATTCTCGGGCGGAGGCCGCTCGGGAGGATATTCCGGTGGCGGACGTTCAGGAGGAGGCGGTGGCGCCCATCGCAGCCGTTGACCTGTGGCCCACAGCCTTGTCATATCAGGCTGACACCCCTCCCCCACATACTCACATAATCCTCAAAACTTGACACAACCTCGAATCACAATGAAGAAGTTAATCATATCAGCCCTCGCCATCATTCCCGCCGCAGGGGCTATCGCCCAAAGCCCGGTTGACGCAATGGCTCTCTCCCAGACAGAGCTTCGCGGGTCTGCCCGGTTCATGTCAATGGCCGGGGCATTCACAGCCCTGGGAGCCGACCTCTCAGCCGTCGGACAGAATCCGGCAGGCATCGGTATGTATCGCGGAAGCGACATCGGTCTCACCCTCGGCATCGACATCAATTCCAACAAGACCGAATGGGACGGCGGAAGCAACACCCAGAACTTAACGCGTGCCAATCTCAACAGCGCAGGGTATGTCGGGACGATGCTTTTCGGCCAGAACCGCGAGAACAGTATTTCGTGGGGATTCACATATAACCGGCTGTATCGTTTCAACCGCACATACACCGGCGGACTGAGCAATATGGAGACCTCCCTGTCGAACTACATCGCTTCCATCACCGACGGAGTAGACCCTTCATTGTTATGGAAGGAGAGTGCGGACGGGAAGCCTCTCTATCCCTATGACAACTACGACTACAATGCTCCGGACTGGATGAGCATCCTCTACTACAACTCAGGGATGATCAACGCCGAGACATACACCGAGGGTGGAAAAGTTTATGAAGACAGTCAATATCGTGGTATGTGGCAACACGGGGGTGTTGATGAAAACGGCAACAAGATTGCTCCGTCATCAGGTATGGCGGACTTCCAGGTGAGGGAAAAAGGGCATGCCGACGAATACAACATCAGCCTTGGCGGAAGCATCATGAACCTTGTCTACTGGGGTATCGGAGTCGGCATCACCGACCTTGACTACACTCAGGAATACTGGTATAACGAACAAATCGACCGCGCACTCGTGCCTGCCTCACCTGCCGGTTATCAGCTCGGCACAGCCAACTATTCCGAACTTTATTCCTTCAAGAAGGTTTCGGGAACCGGAGCCAACTTCAAGGTCGGGGCAATCATCAAGCCGATAAACGAGCTGAGAATCGGTATCGCCGTGCATACCCCCACTTACTACGCCCTCAGTTCGTCGAGCTATGGAAGCACAGCTTTCAATTTCACCACCGCCGACCCCTCCTATAAGTTCAGCGGCTCGGAAGCGACCAACTGGGATGACTACCAGCTCAACACCCCGTGGAAGCTCATGGCCGGTGTCGCCGGTGTCATCGGAGGACGTGCCATCCTGAGCCTCGACTACCAGTATGACGCTTACGGGGACATGAAGCTCAAATACGATTCCGGCGACGCGATGACCCTCAACAACGACAACATCGCCCGCTATTACAAGGGGACAAGCACAATCAGGGTCGGAGCCGAATACCGCATCACACCGCAGTTCTCCGTGAGAGCCGGTTACAGCAACACCTCCACCGCATCGGGCACCGAACTGGAAGACGCAAACACCGACCGCAACAGGTCGGGGATGCAGGTGTCGACCGCCGGATTCAACCCGTCATACGACGTCAACAACTCCACACAGTATGTCACATGCGGTCTGGGATACAAGGTCAGCGGATTCTATTTCGATGTCGCTTACGTCCACAAACACCGCACATCGACCTTCAACGCCTTCACCCCCTTCACCGACTATGACGGCGTATGGAGCCAGGCACCGACAGCAAAGCTGACCGACAACAGTTCGCAAATCGTGGCCACCATCGGCTACCGTTTCTGAGCAGGCCACATATTGTAAAACCAAAGACACCGCATAAAGATTGTCGCAGACCATCGACCTTGACAATCCTGAATTTCAGGATATCTGGAAGTTGATTTCCTATACCCGCCAGTCGGTCTTCATGACCGGTAAGGCAGGAACCGGGAAATCAACTTTCCTGCGTCATATAGTTGAGAACACCAAGAAGCGCACGGTCGTGCTGGCCCCTACCGGTATCGCCGCCGTCAATGCCGGAGGTGTGACCCTCCACTCCTTTTTCCATCTCCCTTTCAAGCCCCTGCTGCCCGACGACCCTGAGCTGCAGATACGCAACCTGCGCCAACGGCTCAAACATACCGCCGAACAGCAGAAACTGATCCGGGAGCTTGAACTGATAGTGATTGACGAGGTATCGATGGTCAGGGCCGACATAATCGACTTCATTGACAAAGTGCTGCGTCTCTATTCGGGCCGCTTCCGCGAACCGTTCGGAGGGAAGCAACTGCTGCTTGTCGGGGACATCTTCCAGCTCGAACCTGTCGTGACCTCTGACATGCGCGACATATTCCGCGACCTCTACCCCAACCTCTATTTCTTCTCGGCCAAAGTTTTCAGGGACTTCGCCCTGGTGCCGATAGAGTTGCGGAAAGTCTACCGCCAGTCAGACAGCCTCTTCATCGGTATGCTCGACCGCATGAGACTCGGAGCAGTGTCGGCGGAAGACATCGCTATGCTCAACAGCCGTGTTGACCCGGAAGCCTCCTCGCCGGAGAGACAGAAGGAGTTCACGATGACTCTCGCGCCAAAGCGAGACACGGTAGACGCCATAAACACCTCGCGGCTCGGACGGTTAAAACGTAAACTCCACACCTTCCACGGGGAAATCAGGGACAAGTTCCCGGAGAACTCCCTGCCGGTGCCGCTGGTGCTTGAGCTTAAAGTCGGCGCACAGGTGGTGTTCGTCAGGAACGACCCCGAAAAACGATGGGTCAACGGCACCATCGGCAAGATTCATTCCATATCTGAAAACTCACTGGAAGTGGAGCTGGAAAACGGCCAGATTCATACCATAACCCGGGAGGTGTGGGAGAATGTGAGCTACCGCTACGACAAGGAAACAAAGAAAATCGACGAGGAGGTGCTTGGCACCTTCACTCAATATCCTCTCAGACTCGCATGGGCATTGACCATCCACAAGAGCCAGGGACTGACCTTTCCCCGCGTGATCATCGACCTCGAAGGGGGCGCGTTCGCCGCCGGGCAGGCATATGTCGCCCTGTCGCGATGCCAGTCTCTCGAAGGGCTGACCCTCCGCACCAAGGTCAATCCCTATGACTTCTTCGTCAATCCGGCGATACGGTCGTTCAGCGGATTCTTCAACAATCCGGCAATCTTGGCCTCGGCGATGGCCACCGCCAAGGCCGACGATTGTTTCCACCGGGCCGCCGCCTCTTTCGACTCCGGGGATTTCTCGTCGGCGGTGGAATATTTCACCGAGGGATTGTATGCCCGCGACGAGCTGCGCAACCCGGCGGTCATTCATCTGCTGAAACAGAAACTTTACCGGCTCGGCAAATCCGGCGACAGAATTGCGACACTGGAGGAGAAGCTGCGGGAAGCTGACAAGAAATTTCTCGAACTCGCGAAAGAATATGTGTCGCTCGGCCTTGACTGCCTGTCAGACGAGAACTACGGGGCAGCCATCGCCAACTTCGACAAGGCCCTGAAAATATCCCCGGGATTCACCGACGCCCTCCGGCTCAAAGGTGAGGCGGCGATGGATGGTGGTGACCACCTGACGGCTGCGGAATGTTTCGGGGAGATACTTCGGGAGCAGCCGAAAGATTTCGATGCGCTCTTCGCCATCGGGAAGCTGCATTGCCATCTCGCGGGAGAATCAGACAATCCGGATGAAGAGCGTTACAAGGCTCTCAATTATATGCTGGCGGCAGAGGAATCTAAGCCTGACTCCGCCCCACTGCATGACCGCCTGGCCTCTCTCAACGAGGAGATGGGCGACATGGAGGAGGCCGACCGCCACCGCTCGATAGCCCGTCGCCTGCGCAAGCGCTCGCGCCACTGAACATTTGGTCCCCGACGACGTTAGATTAGTAGGTTCAATCCAACGAATCAAATTACTAACCTCAAATATCGTCAGATATGAAATACACCCAGCCACAGCTCCCCTATGCAAATGACGCACTGGAGCCAGCAATATCACGCCGAACCGTTGATTTCCATTACGGAAAACATGAGAAAGCTTATATCGACAACCTCAACTCACTCATCGGGGGGACGGAATTCGAGGAGCTTCCTCTGGAGGAAATCATCCGCGACTCGAAAGGCGCGTTGTTCAACAATGCCTCCCAGGCATGGAACCATATTTTCTATTTCTTCTCCTTCTCTCCCGATGGCGGAGGCGAACCTGAGGGTGAACTTCGCGAAGCCATCGACAAGCAGTTCGGCTCGTTCGACAATTTCAAGAAGGAATTTGTCGACGCGGGTGTCAAGCTGTTCGGCTCGGGCTGGGTATGGCTGTCGCGCGACAATGACGGCAAGCTCTTCATAACCCAGGAGTCAAATGCCGGAAATCCCATGACACAGGGGCTGACCCCCATACTGACATTCGATGTCTGGGAACATGCCTATTACCTCGACTACCAGAACCGACGCAAGGATGCCCTGGAGAAGCTCTGGGATATCATCGACTGGCCCATCGTCGAGGGTCGATTCTGAAAGACCTGACAACAATCGGATGGCTTAACGCTAAACAATTGTTAATTAAACGATATTAACTACAAACATCTCAACCGTTGTCTCAACCGCAACGTTATAATATCAAACAGACAGACATAGATAACGAAACAATTAGAGACAGCAAGCATTTGAGATAGCAAGATTGCACTCCGCTTCAAAAGCGGACCGGCAACTAAAAAGAGTGACATAGCACTTAATTGTAAGCATAATGTGATGAATGGAGAGAGAGGCCGCTGTGAAGCCCCCTCTCTTTTTTTATGTCCATACCCCGGAGGAAGCCGCCGCTGGAAAGAATACTTACACAAATCCGAGATGTAGTAACCAAAATCAACACAATGGCCTGCCGATTCGAATCTTAGTGTTATCTTTGCATAGATAATAAATCTGACGTTCCTTATGGATAAAACTTTCAAGACGGATAAGACCTTCAAGCTCGGCTCGGTGTCTGAATTCTGCGACTTTTTCGGAGTGGAGACTCTCCATCCCCTGATTTCGGTGGCGAACTTCGAGGATTACGGGACATACTCCGAGGGGACAATGAACGCCGGGGTCTACTGCATAATGTATAAGGAGCTGCATTGCGGCGAGATGAAGTATGGCCGCAGCAAATATGACTATCAGGCGGGCACCCTGCTGTTCATATCGCCGGGACAGCTTGTCGGAATCAAAGGGCGCCAGGATCCGGACGCACCCAAATATAAAGGGCATGTGCTGATATTCCATCCCGACTTCCTGTATGGCACCCCCCTCGCCCGTGCGATGAAGGATTACTCGTTTTTCTCATATGACGCCAATGAGGCGCTCCATATGTCAGAGAAGGAGAAGAAAATCATTCTCGGCTGCATAGAGGAAATCAAGACGGAGCTGGCCAACAATATCGACCGCCACACGAAACAGATTGTCACGTCATACCTCGGTACAATGCTCAACCATTGCGTCAGGTTCTATGAACGTCAGTTCATCACCCGCGAGGTCAGCAACCGTGGAATCATGGGGAAGCTCGAAACCCTGCTGAACGATTATTTCGACAACAACCGCCAGGAGGAGCAGGGTCTTCCCTCCGTGCAGTATTGCGCGAGGGAGTTATGCCTGTCACCCAACTATTTCGGAGACCTTATAAAGAAAGAGACCGGTAACACGGCGACAGAATACATTCAGCGTTTCGTAATCGAGAGGGCCAAGATACTCCTGGCCGAGGGAGAGCTGAACATCAGCGAGACCGCGTATGAGCTCGGATTCAAATACCCCCATCATCTGACCCGTGTGTTCAAGAAGGTCACAGGCCGCACACCATACGAATACCTGTCATCATGTAATTGACCCTATAATATCCAAACCAATCATAATGTCCAAGAAAATACTGATATTGTCGGGCAGCCCGCGTCATGGCGGCAACTCCGACACACTCTGCGACCAGTTCCTGAAAGGAGCTGCCGAAGCCGGCCACACTGTCGAGAAGTTTTTCATCGCCGGCCACAAAATCGGTTATTGTTCCGCTTGTTACTACTGCCGCGAACATGACGGAGAATGCTGCAAGAAGGATGACATGCAGATTCTCATGCCGAAAATACTGGAGGCCGATGTGCTGGTGTTCTCATCCCCGGTCTACATGTATTCGGTTTCGGCCCAGCTGAAAGCCGTGTTCGACCGAATGGTTGCCCGGTATGAAGTCATCCGCGACAAGGAGCTGTATTACATAATGACGGCAGCCGAGGATGAGGCACACACCATGGACACGACCTTGGCCTGTATGCGCGGAATGGCGGATTGCATCCCCGGCTCGAAAGAGATGGGCGTAATCTACGGCAAAGGTGTGTATGGCAAAGGGGAGGTCAACTTCACCCCCGCATATGAGGAAGCATACGAGATGGGTAAGAGGGTCTGAGCCTCACCCACACTCCTTATAAAAAATATCGGCAGTGGCCGCGTGATAAAAATCATCGCTGTCACTGCCGACTTCGTAATCCGAAGCCAATGCAGGCTTTTTAAAAATCAAATCAGGGGAGCTTGTTGTATTCTTCGTCGGTGACCGGTTCGAGCCAAATGTTTTCGGTGGCTTCTCCGGGGACGGAAAAAGCCAGGTGGGCAAACCAGGAATCGGCAGCGGCTCCATGCCAGTGTTTCACATTGGCGGGGATATGGATGACAGTGCCGGGAAGAATCTCAACCGCAGGTCTCCCCTCCTCCTGATACCAGCCACGTCCGGCGACTCCGACGAGCATCTGACCGCCACCTTTCTCGGCCTTATGGATATGCCAGTTGTTACGGCATCGCGGCTCGAAAGTCACATTGGCAAACGGAATCTGGCTTGCCGAAATCTGGGCGAGATAACTGTTGCCGGTGAAATATTGCGCGTAAGCGGTGTTGGGCTCCCCGACAGGGAATATCATCCCACGCTGGAACTGAGCCTTGGCATCATCACCCTTCACATCGTCGCCCCAGACCTCCTTTGCCAGGCGGAAAGCGGCCCAAGCCTTCGGCCATCCGGCATAAAAGGCCACATGGGTGATTATCTCGGCGGCCTCCACGCGGGTTATGCCGTTTTTCTTCGCCGCTTGCATATGGTGAAGCAGTGAGCTGTCAGTGATACCTTGTGAAATCAGGGAGGTCATAGTCACAAGACTGCGGTCACGCAAAGAAAGAAGATCATTGCGGCTCCATACCTCACCAAAAAGGACATCATCATTCAGATGAGCGAATTCCGGGGCAAATTCCCCGAGCACATCATGTCCTGCGGTCTGAACTATTTTCTGTTGTGCCATTGTATCTGTTGTTGTCAGCGCTGAGAGCATCAGCATGGTTATAAGTATCTTTTTCATAATCACCCGAATTTTTGCGGTCTTTCCACAAATGGAGGCCGACCATATTTCGACATTGCAAAATTAATATTCTCCAAAGACAAATCCATTACCAGAATCTTGGGCAAACATACCATATTCAATAGTCATATCAATATTTTTTATGGAGCTTTATGAAGAAGTTACCCAACAGCAATCTGCATGACGGTCTTCATCATAGAGAAAATATCATTGATAATGAGGTCATAGCCCTCATCTGTGGGGGGAGACCATTTCTCCACAAAAGTATTTGGCAAATATATCCTTCATTGCAGTGATGATGTTTGTTGTTCACACCGCAAAATTACAAATTGAGCCACGCGACCATTTTGCCGCGTAGCTCAATCCTCTTTGCTGAGAGGCTCACTTGTCATTGGAGCAGTCGAAGACATCAAGGTGTTCCATAATCAGATTCCTGTTTCATGCAAAGTTACTACGTATTTTCAGGAATCGCTTTGTCAGGAAGCTCATTTTATTGATTTCGAAGTATTATCCTTGACCTCAACGGCCCCCCCAAGGGCGTGATACAGTTTTATGACATCCTAAATCTTGTCGAAGGTCTCCTGTGAACGTGTCAATTGAGCTGCCAAAAGAGATTGCTGGGCTGTCAGCACTTCGAGATAGCTGTTTTTGTCGCTGTGGGTCATCAGCAGACGGGTGTTCCTGACTGCCTCTTCGAGCGCTTCAATCTGTCGTTGACTCACCTCCAGACAAAGCACATCTCCATCACCCTGACCTGTTGGGTGAGCGACAATATGCTGTTCTCCACCTCAAGCCGACTTGCCTTGGCCTGCGCGACAGCCGCCTCATCAGATTCCCCTACCTTCTTGCGGATTTCAAGAGTACGGATTATCTCATCCCATGCGTCAAGCGACTGTCCGGAAATCAATATCTGCTCATCAAGCATAAGCAGGTTGAAGTAGGTATTGGCAATCGTGGCGACCAGTTGGGTTGACACCGCCTGCCTATAGCTCCGCTGTTGCTGCAACGAGGCGAACGCGCCACGTTTCTCGTTGGTGATACGTCCTGCCAGCTCAATTTCCCAGTCGGCAGACAGCCCGAGGGAATAGGTCCGGGCGGATGGTTCACTGCCATATTTGCTGACAGAGCCTTGGGGAGTCAGCGACACAGCAGGCAGATACGCGAGTTTAGCCGCCGACAGGGAAGCCTCCGCCTCGGCAACCTTCAAGGAGGCAATCCTGAGATCGGAATTATTGACAAGTCCGGTATCAATCAAAGCCTGCAACCTGGCATCCCTGAAAAATTCCCGCCACGGAATAGCGGCAATTGTCGCGGTGTCATCCGGAGAGACCTCTTCTCCGAACAGGTTTTCAGCCCTTACCTCCCGGGGACGAGTGTATTTCTTATAATTGGAACAGCTTACGGCAAGAACAGCAACCGCCATAGCGATAATTATATGTCTCATTCTCCTTTTCTCTTTTTTTGAATTTTTATATCCTCTTTTTCCGCTTCAATCTGCAAGTCGGGGAATTTCTCTCCACCAAACTGCACGGGACGAATCCTTTCCTGGAGCGACTGGAAAACGATAAACATAGCGGGCACGAAGAAGAGCAATGCCAAAGCTCCGACCAGGAGGCCTCCGACCACACCGGAACCGAGTGAGCTGTTTCCGTTGGCACCGGCGCCGGATGAGAACATCAGTGGCAACAGTCCGAAAATCATCGCCAGCACCGTCATAAGGATAGGCCTGAAACGAGCTTTGGCGGCACCGACCGCCGACTGAATCAGTGACATTCCGGCCTTGCGCCTGTCTACGGCATAACCGGTGACAAGGATGGCTGTCTTTGCCAGAAGTCCGATAAGCATTATGAGACCGGTCTGAAGGTAGATGTTGTTTTCAAGTCCCATCATCTTGGCGAAAAGGAAACTGCCCATCAAACCGAACGGAACCGACAGCAGCCATATCCGCTCCGACAAGATAACCTACGCGGAACGGGAGTGTGCCAACCACCCCGTCGCATGAGCTGGTCACCACTGTATATGAAAGGTTGTTGCGGGCATCCGTCACCTGCGCCTCAGCCTGTGACATAGCCGCCTTGGCCGCCATCAACGTATTCTCCGCTTTTTTAAGCTCAAAAGCGGAAATCACCTTCTCTTCATACAGCTCTTTCTTGCCTTCATAATCGAGATTGGCTGATGACACTTCTGCCCGGGCTGAATTGAGATTCGCCTCGGCGGTCTGTAAAGCCGCCTTGTAGGGAATCTGGTCTATGACGAAAAGGGTCTGTCCTTTTTTAACCCGCTGGCCTTCGGTCACCTCGACCGCCGTGAGTTTTCCGGAAATCTGGGGATATATGTCGACATCCTGGCGTCCCTTGATTGTCGCCGGGAATTTCTCTACCGTCTCGACATCTGACAAGGTCACCCTCATAGCTCCATATTCTGTCTGCGGCTGCGAAGCTGTCTCAGTCTTGCAACCTGACAATGACATCAACATGCCGACACCCAGCATAGAGGCGGCGTAGTGAAAGAAATGCGTTTTTTTCATATTGGCTATACGTCTATTTTTCCGGCTGCAAAATTAGTCCTGATTATCCATACCGGCAGAACACAAAACCAAACAATCAGGAGACTTTTGAAAACTCTTAACAGTAAAATGAATGAAAAACATTATTTTTGCAACCAAATACCAAACATATGGAAACTCAACCATACCACATATCAGCCCACACCTCATTGTCTGACATAATCGGATGTCCTTTGCGGACTACCGGTTGCATATTGCTTTATTGCACCGAGGGGTGTGGTGGAATGCAATTTCACTGAAACGGTATTCCGGAAAGGTCATATGACCGTGATTTTCTCTGACACTCTTTTCTCGATAAAACGAATCAGCCGAGGATTCAAAGCGAGATATTTTGAACTGTCAATGGCTTTGACGGATGAAACGACATTCACATCGGCCGGAGCTTTGTTTGACTGACTCTATGACAACCCCGTGTTCCCGATTCCAAATGACAAACAGCCCGATATACAGTTATGGCTTTCAATCATGGACTGGATTGAGTCTCACACAACCGGAACACACCGGAATATGATGTTGCGCAACCACTGGCAGAATTTTTTCCTTGGACTGGAGACTGAACTGAAACACCGGTTGAACGAAAGGAATATAAAGGCCATAAGTTCAGGTCGCAAACTTTTCGACGGGTTCTGCAAACTGTTGTGTGAGAATTGCAGGAAACACCATGATGTGCAATTCTATGCTGACAAATTGTGCATCACTCCTTACTATCTGTCACGGATAACAGACCGCATATTCTCGGTCTCCCCCAAAGAACTCATAGACCGTCAGATTGTAATGGAGATAAAATCGCTACTGACCACCACTGAATTGTCAATCAAAGAGATTGCCGAACGGTTTCATTTTGAAGATACCTTAAAATGCCAGCGTGTCAAAATTTTACATTTTGACACGCCGACTTGTTTGCATCACCATTTTACAGGTTCATCGAGGAGATTGCCGTCAGAGGCATCCTCGGGGGTGAATGTGCCACCACGATATTGGACGCACAGCATCAGGAGAGGTTGATTGCCATTGTTACGCACAGAGCGTTTGCCATCGGGAGCTACCCTGACCACGCTTCCTTCCCCGACAGGGAATATTGTTCCATCAACCTGGAACTCACCGGTTCCGGAGAGAAAAAAATAAAGCTCCTCATGATTTTTGTGGGTGTGGAGGAAACCGGTTTTCTGTCCGGGATTGAACACCTGGAATGAAAATTCCCCACCGGTCGCAGCAAGCATACCACCTCCGAATACCTTCCCGGGAATCTCGATTCCGGGAGCCAGTGGAAGCACATAGTCTTTGACCTCGGCAAGCGGGCCGATATTGACGGCCTTGAAATTCTTGCCGTCAGAAAGATTCTGAATCTGTTTCATTGTAGATTGTATATAGATGTTATCATTTGATTCGCATTGCAAAATTACAACGAAACTTAGTGTTTGTCAAGAGGTTACTTTTCAGTCCAATAGTAACCTTTTTCTCGGTTTTGCAGTGTGACAGCCAATTATCCGCTGATTTTTCTGAATAATTATTTTCAGCATTGACTATATATCCGCTTTTAATACTAACTTTGCAAAATAAAGCGTTAATTTCATGATACGGAAAGAGAAAACAAATTCGATAATAGAGATGTGTCCTGTCAGGAATGTTGTCGCCCGTTTCGGTGACAAATGGTCGTTGCTGGTGCTGCTTGTCATCAACGGTAGCGGGCCAGTGCGTTTCAATGAGCTGGGGAGGCTGATACCTGACATCTCCACAAGGGTATTGTCGGGCACCTTGAAAACACTCGAAGCTGACGGCCTTATCAACAGGAAGGTTTATGCCCAGGTACCCCCAAAAGTTGAGTACTCACTGACCGAAACCGGGAAATCACTCGTCCCTCTGATAATGCAACTCACCGAATGGGCGCAAGCCAATATGAAAAATGTGATGAGACATCGTAGCGAATACGAGCAATCAAACAAATCCTGAGACAAGGGATTTACACCGATGTCGGGGGATTCCTCATCACACGGAGGACACACCGGAGTGACAATCAGTAATTCTCATATCTCAATCCGTAAAACAGGTAATCGCGACGACAGGCATTCTATGTAATTTTGCATCGGAGACAATAACTATCAACCACGCAAAACAATCATAGAATTATGAGACATTTATTTTTCAGCGTAATCGTGATGTTGGGGATGGCTATTCCCTCGACTCAGGCCAAAGACCTTGTCGTCTATTTCTCGGCGCAAGGCAACACGAAAGCTGTCGCGGAACGCATAGCGGAACTGATGGGCGCGGACATATACCGTATCGAAGCGGCAGAACCATACGCGGTGAATCCTTACGATGACAGCGACCGCATACAGAACGAGGCTTACAACGACTTGCGCCCCGCTGTCGCCAATCCCCCTTCCCAGGAATGGGTTGACCAGTATGACCGTATTTTCGTTGGCTCACCCTGCTGGTGGCACCAGCCCGCCATGGTCGTATGCACATTCCTTGAGAGCTACGACCTGAGCAACCATACCATAATACCATTTTTCACATACGGGGCGACCACCTACCTCAATGAGTCGATGCAGAAGATATATAAATGCACACCAAACTCGACTCATATCCCTGCGACATTGCCCGAAGATCTTGACCCGGAAGACATCACGCGCCCGGGTCGTCCGGATGATGCGGGGATAGACATGCCCGGCAATGCAAGAGGTGTCGAGGGATGGCTTTCGCGTCTTGGACTTACCGGCAATTCGGGTGTCGGGGAGATAACAGAGGAGTCTTCGGAATATGTCCGCATATACAATTCGGCCGGAGAAATCCATATCGAGCTTGACGAAAAGGCCAACCCCAATACTGTGGAAATCTATAATATGGACGGGACTCTTATCCACCAGATGTCGGACAATATAAGCTACACCTTTTCGATGCCGGCGAAATCGGTCTATCTGTTTTCAATGGTGTATGGGCCGGAGAACAGACGCATGAGCAGAAAATTAGTATTGTGATTTTTACCGGGCATCCTCGTTGAAAAGCGAGTAGGTTACTGAGTATGAGGGCATTAAGTGTGTTGTGTTTGCATTTGGCAAAACAAACTGCGCCATTTGAGACGGTCTGAGGCGATAGCCAAGCCTTTGGCCAAACATTGGCGAAACATTGGTCAAACATACTGCCAAATCTCTTATCATTCTTCTTCCTTTGGAGGATTTCATTTTGTTTGAGAAGTTTATTCTATATAAAAAACGGATAATGAGGGACTTTTATTCCCCAAAAATCCTCCTTTGGCAAGTTTATAACATTTGTTAACATTAGGGGGGTGACTTTCTTTTCGTTCATCATAGCTGCGAGATAAGCTCTGTTCCGGTCATGACATCCATCTTCGAGAACGCAAACAGTTTCTTGCCGAGGTCTTTGAGCGAATGGCCGATGTGATAGACTTCCTCATCAATTATAAGAAAACGGTCGTGAGCCTTGTTGTAAGCGTGTAAGGTAACGCCCGGATACTGGGCATTGTGTCGCGCAACATCCTGACGAAGTTGCTGTGAAATTTTACCATCGTAAATATCAACAGTCACACCGGGATTTCGTTTTGACAGTTGCACAAGCACCGAATCGTCAACATAGCTGTCAATGACGACTATCCGTTTTTTAGCCTTTCTGATTAGTTTGGCAATGAAGGCATACGCGTCGAAAATCTGACCATTGAAGAATACACCCTGTTCGGGTTCTTTGGGTTCATTAAGGCGATCAAGAATTGCATCGACCTTTTCATCAGTCTTCAACTGCTCATCTCAATACGTTCCATCCGTTGGAAAATTGAGGCATTATTCATCAGGAAGTTTCGCATAGCCACGAAAGCATCGATTATACGGATGCTTGTATAGACGGCAGTTTCGCTTTTCAATACGGCAGAAAGCATAGCGACTCCCTGTTCGGTAAAGGCGAAAGGATTAACCGATGAGTGTTTGAGACCATTGAACCGGTCACAATTTGTGACCAGTTCATCTTTCTCCTGATTTGAGAGCTGAAATCTAAAATGCTCCGGGAAACGCTCAACATTACGTTTTACGGCTTGATTAAGCACTTTAGTTTCCACTCCATACAATTCTGCCAGATCCCGGTCAATCATTACCTGTTTGTCTCTCAGGGTTAGGATACGGTTTTCTATTGGCATTGCCAACCGGTCACAATATGTGACCGGTTCCTTGTTCGGTGTATTTTGTATTGATAGATTGTTTTCTTGTGTAGATTCCATATGCAAAGGTACCTAATATTTCTGAAATATAAGGCTATATATGAGCAATAACTTCCAATCAGCACTCATATTGTGCCGATTGGAAGTTCATTACATGGGGAGAATGCCTGCGGAAGCATAGGGTTCATAATGGAATCGCCTTAGAAAGAGATCCACATCTTCCTGAGTGTACCAATATTTATCGCCCTCTCTTGAATATCCTAAATATCCATTGTCCCGAAGTTTCTTTAGATATTTATCTTTGATATTAAGAAGGGCCATAATAGCTTTATTGTCATACACCCGTAGCTCAGATTTCTTTTCAGAACTGCTATTACCCTTGTGCTTGCTCTCTAAAATGTGGAGAATTCTGGTCAAGAGTTCCCTATCATTCAGTTCTTTTGGATTACTATCCATTTGTTACAGGTATCTTGTTGCGTGGAAGGAAATAGACAGTTGTCGGGACAATCCAACTGATGGTCTGCGTAGGCGCAGATGATAAGTGTCTAATTTTGTGTTTCATCTTTTAACGGGATTAGTGGGTGATTTGACCGAATACAGAGATGGTGGCCCACATTCCGGACTGCGGGTCGCCGGTATCTATATTTCGGCTGGGATTTTGAGTAAAGCGTTTGAGGCACTCGGCTGTCTTACGCTTTGAACGTGTAACCATCCATGTGGCGAAAAAGATTACTGTCTGTCAGTGTGTTCTCAATATTTCAATGAAGTTTCCCAACATTTCCCAACTTGGAAATTTGTCGGAAACAATCAGCCATATTCCGGTTGTTTCTATATCGAATCCGATACGGTGCCGGGCTTTCCCCATGACAACTGATTGGGTATTTTCAGGATATAAGTCATGACATTTCCTGATAGACCCTTAATCTCGCCTTATTGGATTTATCCCTGAATTTTTAGCGGCACACACCGTCATGTCAATCCGTTATAACGGACTGGCAGACTGACCTCTATACTCTTTCAAAAGGAGTATGGATAGCCACGACCAAATCTTAACGTGTCTTAAAAAAACAGGGAACTACCTGAGGAATACCTCAGCAGGGTTTCGGCTTATGGCGAACTTTGCGGCATAACATTAAATCCGAAAAAGAATATGATAACAAAAATGCTCAATTACATCGCCGAGACAATCCGCGAATATCAGGCCAGACTGATGATGGCTATCGCCTTCCGTATGATGAAGTCCCTCTTTAAGAATCGCGGGCAATGAGAACGGAGGAATACACGACACTTGTCCGGCTCATCCGTGAGCTGGCATCGGAGGTCAGGAATGTCAAGACTGGACTTGACAGCAAGATTGACCATGTGGCGAAGAAGGTTACGGAGGCTTTTCAGGGCTTCGGCATCCTTGACCTGGAGGAAGAAACGTGGACGGAACAGCAGGTATGCGAAAGATACCACGTTTCAAGACGCACGATGTACGAATATCGCAAATGTGGCATGATTGCCTATATCAAGACCGGCTCCGGCAAAAACTGCAAGGTGAAATACCGCAAAGCTGACGTGATAGAATTATTCTCCGTGCAGAACGCATGACACACCTACAACACATAAATAATCCCGCGTCACTTCGGTGGCGCAAGTAACAAACCCCAAAACACTTTTTAATTTATGGCAAAAGACCAGAACTTAGAAGAAGTGCTTATCGCCCGCAACAACGATACCGGGCAGGTAGGCGCGGTGACCGGACTCAACGAGGACGGCACACCAAAGATGACCGATGTAAAGTCGGCGAAACTCTCAGACCTCGTGAAATTTTCCAAAGGACAGAACCCGCTGGAGGCTTTCCTTTCAAACTTCGTGCGCCAGTGCAAGAACCCCACTACCTTCGGATTCTTTCGAGTACCCGCCGACCGATATGACACGGTAGGCACCGTAATCGGAGACCTCGCAAAAGACCCCGTCGCCAACGCCGATATGCTGAAAAACAACAAGGTTAATCTCCCGCAGGCGACGCAGGACAACAAGCAGGAGGCGGCGCAGACGGCCGAACAGCCCAAGCAGTCACCGGCAGGCTCCCCGCAGGAGGAACAGCAAACACAATCCAACGCACAGGCATCAGCAAAGGAGACCAGACACTCCGCCATCGACGAGAGCAAAATCGACTGGGCGAACCTCAAGGAGAAATGGGGCATCGACCGCGACGAGCTGGAAAAATCGGGAGACCTCCGCGAGATGCTCTACAACCGCAAGTCAAGGGTCGTCACCGTCACCCCGACATTCTCCGGAGAGAAATTCCCCATCGACGCGCGACTGTCATTCCGAACCGACGCTGACGGCAATGTAAAGGTGGTACCCCACTTCATCCACAAGGAGCCGAAACTCGATCAGGAGTTCAAAGGCTACAACTTCTCCAAAGATGAGAAAGCTGCGCTGCGTGAGACCGGCAATCTCGGCAAGGTAGTGGAATTGACCGACAAGAATGGCGAGAAAGTGCCGTCATACGTCAGCATCGACCGCTACACCAACGAAATAGTCTCCGTCCCAGTCAAGGATGTGTTTGTCCGCGATACCGTGGGCCAGACCAAACTGACCGTAGCCGAGGTCATGCAACTCAAAGAAGGGAAGGCACTCCCTCCGAAAGAGATAACCGACAAGAACGGCAAAACTTATAACGTGGTGCTTCAGGTGTCGGCAGACCGCAAGGGCGTCGAGTTCGTTCCCGGCGCGGTAAGAAAACAGGAACAGGCGCAGTCGCAGACACAGACACAAAGCGGCACCACGAATCAGCAGCAGTCGTCGTGGCTCACGAAGGACGGCAAAATCAAGCCCCTTACAAAATGGGCGAAAATCCCTCTCACGGAACAGCAGCAGAAGGATTACTCAGAGGGGCGCGTGGCGGAACTTACCAACCGCCTCGACGACAAGGGACAGCCATGTACGGTATATCTCTGGTTCAACCCTGAGAAACAGCGTCCCAATACATCGCTCAACGACCCCCGCGTGAAGGTCGCCGAGGAATCCAAGACCCAGAAGGCAGTCAACAACGACGGTCTGACCAACGAGGCGACAAAGCACGTTGCAGAGCCTCTCCAGAAATATCAAACGGCTCCCAAGAACGAAGACCAGATGCGCCAGCAGCGCAAGCCAAAAGGCCCGAAGATGTAATCTTCAAAAGCAGGTTTAAGACCCTGCACTCCGAAACGGCATCCCGGGGAGTCCGGAATCTCCGGTGCTATTTCAAAAACCACTAATCCAGAAATATCCACCCCAATAAAAAAGCAAAAATGAAACAGAAAAATCTCATAACCGTCGTGACAGACCATCAGATCACAGCGGATACAATTGCCAGAGCCATCGGCGCGAATGAAAAACACGAGGGTTACTACCTCGGCAACGGCTATGCCGTGACATGGACAAACGGACAGCTCGTGGAGGCAACCTTCTCACCGCAGGAGAGTTTCGTACTCTCGACCACTATGGAGAGCCGACTCGCCTACGCCCATAACTTCAAGTTCGCCATGCGCAACTACGATGAGCTTGTCGGCTACAAGAAATCTGCCGAGGACAACAGACAGTTCGACACAATCAAGGCTCTGTGGAAGATGAGCCTGACGGTCGTGAACGCCATGCGTCCCGACATTACCGGAGACCTCGACTTCCTGAGCCTCTACTACTTCATCGCCTGCCCCGTGGATACGCGCCGCGCATGGCTCCCCGTGCTGACAAGGAAAGCCATCGTCCATGCCGTGAACCACGGGCCTCAGAACCGCAAGGAATACGAGAAATGGCTGGAGGAATCCATCTACAACGCCATCGTACAGGCCGCAGAAGAAACTGCCGAACTGAAAGGGTCGCCCGCAGTCGAGGAAATATCCTCCAGCGACGCCGCCAAAGATGCGGAATGTGCCGGAATACCCGCCCCGGCTCCCGGAGAACAACGCGAGGGAGACAACTATATCGGAGTGATTACCGACCGCTGTCCCCTGTTCAATCTCCCGGCCCTGATGATTCAGGCTGCCTGTGAGCTGGACTATACCCACGAAAAGACAATACTGACAGCATACCGACTGTATGCCAAGAAACTCATATCCTATCCCGCCGTGTTGCAGAACACTGTCCCCGGCGGAGTATGGAAAGCGATGCACCGCAATATGGAGATGCTGCGCTACAACAGCAGGTGGGGCCGCTCGATGGGTGAAGGCAAGCCCTCCAAGTGCCACAACTTCCGCAACGGCGAGAGCGTCTATAACGGCTTCGGCATCGTAACCACCGGACTGCACCCCACGGATCTCAGCCGCGACGAGGAAAAGCTATACAACCTCATAGTCAAGCGCGTTATCGACGCCTTCGCCCCCGACACCTGCGGCAAGGGGCGCAAGCCTAAAGGCGACAAAATGAATCGCCGCCGCAAGAACAGGAAGAACAAAGGGTACAAGGCAAAAATGGTTAAAACCGCCTAAACCCTCTTGAAATCAAGACAGAATAACCATATCTATCCCTCCCGTGTCAGGATAATTTATTATCTTTGCGACTGATTCTGCGTCATTATGTTTTTTTGTTTCATTTTTGACGCGGATTAGTGGTTGGACATCGGGAGGGATACCCGGTGTCCTTTTTCATTATAATATGCAAATAGAGGGCATCGGCAACCACTATATCCGCATCCCCCGATGAAACATAACATAGAATTGCCGGAGGCAGACTTTTTCCAAGTCTATCTCCGAGGTCATCTCATTGACCATCATTTTCCCCAGAGAGACAATAAGAATTTCATAGAAACCCGCTCGGACGAGGCATACGACACATTCGTGTCGGCACGTCTGGAGGGCAAGCCCGTTCCGATTGCCCGTGAGCTGGCAATGCGCACACTCCTTGCCGGGCTGTATGTGTCGCGCTACGACATTATATATAATGTGGTGGAGGAAAACCTCTGGCTGCGTCTGCCGCCGGAGTATATGCCTGACTTCGCCGTGCATCTGCTCGGACAGAAACCTGTCAGCGACATACTTGACCGCTACGAGGTCAACGGCGACTTCCTTGATAGGGAGACCCATCAGCCGATGCTGACCGAACTGCTCGGAACAATCACCGAAATACTGGACGGTTATGGCTTATAACCGCCTCCGTACCATGCGCGACAACATCGAGGCGATAAGGCTTGCTTTACGCCTCGGTGTTGAAGGTCGCTCGGCGCAAAGTGCCGAGGAGCGCGAGATACTGCGGAAGTATGCTGGTTTTGGCGGATTGAAATGTATCCTCAATGATGCCAACGATTTGGAGGATGCTGCCAAATGGAGCAAATCAGACATTGAGCTTTTCGCCCCGACCGTTGAACTGCGCCGGTTGATTCACGACTATTCAAAGGATGACAAGGAGTTTGCAAGGTATATGGACTCACTGAAAGCCTCGGTGCTGACAGCGTTTTATACCGACAACCGCATAGTGGATGCCATATCAGATGCGCTAAAATATTCCGGTGTCGAGGTGAAAAGTTTTCTGGAACCCTCCGCCGGACAGGGTGCTTTCATCGACTCATTTCTGAGAAATGAACGATACCCTGGTGCGGAGGTGCTGGCGTATGAGAAGGATTTGCTTACGGGTAAAATCCTTTCCGCCCTGCATCCGTCAATCCTGACCCGTATTGAGGGATTTGAGAAGATAGAGCGTGACTTCAACGGCTATTTTGATGTCGCCGCCTCCAATGTCCCTTTCGGAGATTTCGCGGTTGCAGACCCGGCGTATGCCGTCAGCAAGGAGATTGCATACCGTCAGGCGACAAAGACCATCCACAATTATTTTTTCCTCAAAGCACTCGACCAAGTGCGCGAGGGCGCACTGGTCGCTTTCATAGCATCCCAGGGTGTGATGAACGCCGGCAGTCCTTTCATCAGGATGGAACTTGTGAAGCGTGCCGACCTTGTGGCGGCGTTGCGTCTGCCAAACAACACTTTCTCCGATAATGCCGGAACCGATGCAGGGTCAGACCTTATCATTCTCCAGAAGCATACAGATAAGAAGGCGTTGTCGGCTGATGAGGAGTTTTTCATCCAGTCGGTCGTTGACCGTGGTACGAAGGTGTCTGGCAACAAGTTCTTTCAGGCGTTTCCCCAGAATGTGATATGCACTGATGCTAAAGTCGGCACAAATCAATTCGGTAAACCAGCAATCATCTACAAACATGAAGGCGGAGTCGATGGTATAGCCGAGGACTTGCGCAAGGCTCTTGATGAATCGCTGCACCTGCGTCTGAATCTGGAGCTGTATAATTCCAATGGTATAAAACCTCCCACGCCAGACCCTGTCAAGCCGACTCCGACACCGAAGCCGGAGGTAAAGCCAACTCCCGAAGTTAAGCCGGAATCGCCGGACCAGAAGCCGCTTGCTGAGAAGATTGAGCAGAAGAATGAGCCTTTGCTCAAACAGTATCAGGAGATGAAAAAGAAACATCCCGATGCCATTCTTATGTTCCGTGTCGGCGATTTCTATGAGATTTTCGGCAAGGATGCAGTCGAAGCCTCGGAAATTCTCGGAATTACTCTGACGCGCCGAATGAACGGTATTGACAACCGAATAGAGTTGGCGGGATTTCCCCATCATGCACTTGACACTTATCTGCCTAAACTTGTGCGGGCCGGTAAACGTGTGGCTATATGTGAGCAGTTGGAGGACCCGAAACTGACAAAGACTGCCAAACAGAGGGTAGTCGAGACGGTTACACCGAATCAGTCTCCGAAAACTGAGCCGAAACCTGTTGATCCACCGATGCCGGAACCCGCCAAAGAGATAGAGACCGATGGCAGGCCCGATTATTCGGACAATCTGGACCCGCGTCTCTTTGCCTACAATCTTTTCGGAGAGCTGGAGCCTATCGGCAAACCTAAACGGCAACCCAGACACAGCGAGGATGCTCCCAAACCAAAACCAAGCGTTGCGGTCAAAGACATTCCTGTTCAAAAATTCCGTCCTCTTTCTGAAAAGGAACTCGCATTTTACGGCTCTTTGAACTGGGAGGACAATCCGCCCATTAACGGATTCTATGAGACCATGATGTCGATTGCACACCGTCAGATGGAGGAAATGCGTCTTGAAAAGGGATCTCAGGAAGCAGCACAATCCGCTGGAATAGCCCCCGGAGAGACATATATCGAAAAGACCGAAGGCGATTTCATTCCCGGAGGTCGTACCCGACAGCCGAAAGTAACGGCTATTCCCATTGAGCGCGATATGTCGCCCCGTCCTTTCTCGGAGGATATCCAGTTCTTCCATAAGAACGGCTCGATGGTCGTTGCCGACGGCATGGTCGGATTCCTGTCAGATGTCAGAAAGTCAGGAGCCACATTCACGCCTCTTGGTCTCAAACCTGAGCAGGAAAAACGTGCCATGCTGTATATCACCATGTCGGAGACTTATCAGCAGCTCTACAACTACGAGGCGGAGACACATGAGCCGAGTGAACACCTGCGCGAACATCTCAATCAGTATTATGATGAATTTGTCGCCCGATACGGCAATCTCAATGAGAAACAGAATGTCAAGTTCATCCTTATGGACGCCAACGGTCGTGACGCACTGGCTCTGGAACGAGGCGAGAACGGTCAGTTTGTCAAGGCTGACATCTTCGACCATCCCGTTTCATTCTCTCTTGACGAGGTTACAAGTGTCGATACACCATTAGAGGCTCTGACGGCATCGCTCAACAAATACGGCGAGGTCAATCTCGAATATATGTCGTCATTGGTGGATATGAATGAGGACGCAATGGTTGAGAACCTTGCCGGACACATCTACTACAATCCGCTTGTCAGCAATTACGAGATAAAAGACCGATTCATAGCCGGAAACGTCGTGGCTAAAGCCGAGGCAGTCAAAGCATGGATTGACCGCGAGGAAGAACGCATCAAGGGATTCCCCGGCTATGACGGTATAGAGCCGTTCATCGCCATGTCGCAGGACTCTCTAAAAGCGTTAGAGGAAGCCCGGCCCCGTCGTATCGAGTTTGATGAGCTGGACTTCAACTTCGGTGAGCGATGGATTCCGACGGGTATCTATTCGGCATATATGAGCCATCTGTATGAAACAGAAGTGAAAATCGCTTATTCTTCATCTATGGATGAGTATTCGGCAGATGCGCCACGCAAAAACATGAAGATATGGGAGGAGTTCTGCGTCAGGGGCTATTACCGTACATACGACGGCATGAGCCTTCTGAAACATGCCCTGCACAATACTATCCCTGACATAAAGAAGTCAATCGGCAAGGATGAGGACGGACACGACATAAAAGTTCCTGACAACGAGGCTATCCAACTCGCCAATGCCAAGATTGATGAAATCCGAAACGGTTTCTCGGAATGGCTGGAGGCTCAAAGTCCGGAGTTCAAGGAAAGGCTTGTTGAGTTGTATAACAACAAGTTCAATTGCTTCGTACGTCCTCAGTACGACGGCAGCCATCAGACTTTCCCGGATTTGAACATGAAAATTCTCGGCGACCGCTATGGAATCAGCTCGATTTATCAGTCGCAGAAGGACTGTATCTGGATGCTGAAACAGAACGGCGGTGGCATCTGCGACCACGAGGTCCTGCGCCCATAAGGGCATATAGTAAATGTAGGATTAGCAACCTACCCGGCAAGGGTTTTCAACGCCGGTCATTAGCCAACTTATCCACTTAGCCGAAAGGCGGTGGGGAGTGTCGCATGTTGGAAACGGCATAAGTCAGCTAACTATCGTGCTGCTACTGAATGTCTAAATGAAACGATAGATATGAGGATGAAGACTACACTGTTTGAACGACAGTCCGAGACGCTAAATGGTAAGCATCGACCGAAGATAGTTAATACGGTCGTTCTGCAATACTTCTGCCTACCTACTTCGGGCATGAGAGCCGAAAACCGATTGCAGGTCAGCCGCGATAAGCGGAAAAGGGCGAACGTCGCATCCGACAATCTATCATGCTATGTTGCTATATGTCTAAATGGGGATTACCTAAACCGAAACGCCTACAGAGGTGGGCTATGGGAATATAGTTCCCTGAATATTCGGCAAGGTAACAGAGTCTTCGTAGTAGTCCGAGCGAGGGAAAGCCTCGTACATGGCGAAGGAAGACAGTGTTTATTATTTTAATATGTTTAACGAATGATGTGTGAGACATTATGAGAAATTCTGAGAATGTATTAAACAGTCTGGCTGGGCACAGCCAAAATCCGAACTACAAGTTTGAACGGCTTTACCGATTGCTGTTCAACGAGAATCTGTATGCGGATGCCTATCAGATGATGTCCCATAAAACGGGCAACATGACGAAAGGCACAGACGGTAAGACCATCAGTGGCATGAGCGTCAAACGCATACAGTCCATCATTGCCAAGTTGCGGGATGAAAGTTATCAACCGCACCCTGCCAAGAGAATTTACATACCCAAGAAGAACGGCAAGCAACGCCCTCTCGGTATTCCTGCCTTTGAGGACAAGCTCGTTCAGAAAGTCGTGCAGATGATTCTTGAATCCATCTACGAGGGCAGTTTTGAAAAATGCTCCCACGGGTTCAGACCGCATCGCAGTTGCCATACGGCAATGGCTTCAATCATGGAGGGATTTGACGGTACGAGATGGTTCATAGAGGGTGACATCAAAGGATTCTTTGACAATATCGACCATGATATTATGATAGGGATTCTTTCGGAGCGTATCTCGGACGAGCGTTTCCTCCGTCTTATTCGTAAGTTCTTGAAAGCAGGCTATTTGGAACAATGGACATTTCACCATACTTACAATGGTACTCCCCAAGGAGGTATCATCAGTCCTATACTGGCGAATATCTACCTTGATAAGCTGGATAAGTATATGGTGGAATATATCTCGAAGTTCAACAAGGGCAAGGCGCGGAAACGCAATCCCGAATACAAAAGGATAGCGAGCCGCAAGGACAAACGAGTAAGGAAACTTAAAGCCGAAAAGGATGAGCAGAAAAGGCGTGCGCTCATGGAGGAGATAAAATTCCACCATAGGGAAATGCAAAAACTGCCTGCCACCCTTGATATGGATGAGGATTTCAGACGCATGAGGTATGTACGCTATGCCGATGACTTTCTTATCAGTGTCATTGGAAGCAAGGAAGACTGCGTAAGGATTAAGGAGGATATAAAAATCTTCCTGCTTGAACAGTTGAAACTGCAACTCTCGGATGAGAAGACACTGATAACTAACGGGCATGACGTAGCAAAGTTCCTTGGCTATGAAGTCACTATCCGTAACACGGAGAAGACAAGCACGGCTAAAGGTGCAAAGGGTCTTCCCAAACGCTCACTTGACCATAAGACAGTTGTCAGAATGCCTATGGAAGTTATGAGAAAGAAACTTCTTGAATACGGGGCAATGCAGATAACAGTCAAAAACGGCAAGGAAGTATGGGAATCCACCTCACGCCCCTATCTACGCAGTAATGATGATTTGGAAATTCTGAACAGATACAATTCTGAAATCAGAGGACTTTACAATTATTACTGTATTGCCAATAATGTCAATATCCTCGGCAAGTTTCATGGAATCATGAAAGAAAGCATGTGTAAGACTCTGTCGTCCAAGTACAATTCCACCCTAAGAAAGATTATCCGCAAATATACGAGGGATAAAATCTTCAGAGTGGAGTACGAGGACAGCAAGGGCAAAGTGCATACACGCGAATTCTATCATGACGGGTTTAAGCGAAAGAAAGATGCACGCATCGATGATGCGCACATCGAGCCCAGCTACCGTGCCATGCAACCTACAAGCCTAATGGCAAGGTTGAAGGCAGGTAAGTGTGAATACTGCGGAGCGGAAGAAAACCTTAAAATGGTACATGTCCGTAAGCTCAAGGATTTGGAGGGCAAACAACCATGGGAAAAGCTCATGATTGCCCGAAAAAGGAAAACAATGGCAGTATGTGAATGTTGTTATCGCAAAATTCATGCACACTAATAGACTGAGAATGAACATGGAGAGCCGTATACATGGAGACGTGTACGTACGGTTCGGTGGCGAGTATGTGGAAACCTGCCGTCTGAAAAGACGGCAAGGCGCTACGTGCTTAGCCTGTGGGACGGGTAAAACGCTGATAATGTGCATTGCAGCACATGAAATGAAGCGTCTGGGACTGGCTCACAAACCGATGATTATCGGTCTTAAAGCCAATGTAGCCGAGATTGCCATGACCTATCAGTCGGCTTATCCAAACGCCCGCATCCTGTTCGCCGATGAAAAGAGTTTCAAGGCTGACAACCGCATCAACTTCTTCAACCAGATTAAGAACAACGACTACGACTGCGTTATCATGTCGCACGACCAGTTCGGTAAGATACCTCAGTCGCCAGAGATGCAGCAGCAAATCCTTCAGGCGGAACTTGACACGGTTGAGGAGAACCTCGAAGTGGTGAAGCAACAAGGGCATGATGTGTCGCGTGGTATGCTCAAAGGTCTTATCAAGCGCAAGGAGAACCTGACTGCCAAGATTGCAACCATCCAATACCAGATGGAGCAGAACAAGGATACCGTCGTTGACTTTAAGCAAATGGGTATAGATCATATATTTGTGGACGAAAGTCATCAGTTCAAAAACTTGATGTTCAACACCAGACACGATAGAGTTGCAGGTTTGGGCAATTCGGAAGGCTCACAGCGGGCATTAAATCTTCTCTACGCCATCCGTACCATTCAGGAGCGTACCGGCAAAGACCTCGGAGCTACTTTTCTCAGTGGTACCACCATTTCCAATTCATTGACGGAACTTTACTTGCTTTTCAAGTATCTGCGTCCGAATGAACTTGAAAGGCAGGAGATCCGCTGTTTTGATGATATTAAGTATTTGTCTTGTAAATCAACAAATTACATTTAATAAGGTGTACTAAAAATGTACTAATAGAGAAATTGGAACCAACTGAGAGCAATCTATTTTGGTATTTTTAAGGCTTGTTTGCTCTATTTAATTCTATTAATTTTCGGAATTTTCTTGGATTTCATCCGATAGTACATTGTCTCATCCAAAGAAATTTTGTAATTTTGCATTTGGCAGACGCTTGTCTGTCACGACATTTTGGAAAATAAAAAGCGTTATGCTTATCTTGAACTTGAAAACGTAGGAAATTTTCAACAGTACTCAAAGATTTGGCATGGCGGCTTCCCTCGCATAGCGTGGGCTGCTGTCACCACATCTGAGTACAAAGGTTTCCTACGACCATCAAGTTTAGACGTGGCATAGTTGGCTCACGTTTTCTTTGATTATTAACTGCCGATGAGCCTATGGCATAAAAACTCAATCTAATGAAACAGGAGGTGAAATTGAGTACTTGGTGCGCAATTATGACGATTGTAGGTCTTATTGTTCTATTCGTGGCATTATACTTTGCAAAAGATTCATTCGCTAAATGCATGGTTGCTGGAACACTTATTGTCCTTTGTCTAACCGCTTTATTTTTTATGCCAATGTCTATATCCGTCAAAAATGGCGAATTAAACATCAATCGATCTCTAAAAATAAAGTCAATTCCTTTGAGTCAGATTGAATCTGTGGAATTGTATTCTCCGACAACGGCAGCAAAACGCATTTGCGGAAGTGGTGGTTGGTTTGGCTATTACGGATGGTTCAAAGAACCATCAATCGGAAAATACTTTGCCTACTATGGCAAAGCCTCCGATTGCTTTCTTGTCACATTGAAAGATGGCAAAAAGTACGTTCTCGGATGCGAGAATCGTGAAGCAATCATGAAAGAAATACAGAAACAATCACAGTGAGATAATTCATATCGAACAATCATATTATTAGAATGAGAAACTTAATATCATCATTTTGGCTTCTTATGTTTTTGCTTGTTACCGGTAACAGCAATGCTCAGACTCCATCAGACTATGCAACTTACTTAAAAAGTAATGCTATTGATGCAACAGAATACGTACTCGACAAACTTAAAAATTACCGTGTGGTTGCCATTGGCGAGGATCATTGGATTGCAGACCATACTCCATTTTTTTGTCATGTTCTGAAAGAAGCTGCAAAAAACAAAGAAACCCGTCCTAATATCGTTGCATTAGAGTTTGGTAGCGAACTAGACCAAGAAACAGCTCAAAACGTTGCGTTTTCAGCATCATTTGAGCCGGATTCGGTAATTAAAATACTTCAACATGCGCCTGACATTTTAGGAAATCCATATAAAGAATACTTTGATGTATTCAAGTGTGTTTGGGAGGTAAACCAAACATTACCAAAGGAAGAACGTATCTCTATTAGATTGCTTGACCCTGCCGGAATTCAAGACTCATTTAATCAGACATCAATGCAGCGAGGGCGAGACCGGGATATGTCCATGTATAATAAACTTCGTTTTGATTTTGTAAGAGGTAACAAAATCATTTTCTACGCTGGTCAAGCCCACACGCAACATCAAATGCGAGGCTACAAACAAAAAGGACGTGAATATTACTACAATTATCCGTCGGCAGGATTTTTAATAAAGGCCAGTTACCCCAAGGATGTATTTACAATAGATTTATGGGCACCATTGAATATGGGGAGTGGATATAAAAAAAATCCAGAGACTGGTAACTGGTATGAGAAAAATAATGGTATTTATGACAAGGCATTTCAAGAGTATGGAAATAAGCCTTGCGGCTTTGACATAAAAGAAGGCCCATGGTCAGAAATTAGCATGATGAACTATTTTTGCGCACCGGGCAAAGAAGATGATTGGTATCCAGCGATTGTCACTGATGCAAGTCCATATACAAGAGATGTCCTATTGTCATCATTGGTAGATGGTATTGTATTTGTCAAGCCCTCAAAGGATTTTTCGGGAGGTCACTTGATTGACATATACACACCTGAATTTATTGAAGTTTGCAAAAAACGTTCCAACGGCAAACTTGATAGTGCTGAAAAGATTCTGCGACAGGTAAATGAATGGCATCCGTTGATGTCTATACCGAAATAATTTTGGAATAAAAATAGGTTACAGCCCGACGAGAGAAAAGTTCTTTCGCCGGGCTGAATTGTTAACGGCGTATTCCTCGGCTGATGGTTTGCCTCAGAGATTGCCAGAGGTCTTTGAACCACTGAAAAATATTCTTACCGTTGATGTGCAGACGGAATTGGCTGCCGTCTTTTGGGTCGGGCTTGATTTGGACTTCGGTGCCACCAACATCCGCGTAATCTTGTTTTGTCGGGTCGTATAATTTTTGCCCGGAATTGAACACGCGGGGTTTGCAGTCAAGCAATGCCTTGATTGTACCCTCCGACATTCTCACGCTCTCACAATCGACAATGGCAGGTAAGAGTTGCTTCACACTTGGAAAGTATTTTTCAATACGGCTCATCTGAGCGTCAAAGCCTCGTTTGTAACTGTCGTGCTGTTCCTGCTGTCGGCGCATACTGTCGCGGAGATTGCCGATTTCACGGTTGCTCGTATCCATCTGAGAGGACATCTGCAATTTCAAGTTCTCAATGGTGCGGTCGCGGTCGGCGATTTCGGATTCAAGCCGCTTGGTCTTTGACCCGGTGAAGATGTTGGCGAGGTTGCTCACCGCCTCTTTCTTCTGCCTGTCGCGCTCGGCTCTCGCTTCTGCCGCTTCCCGCTTGGCTACCTCGGTTTCCTTCCTTGCCGTTTCCGTTTCTTCCTCACAAGCCTTTTTCTCGGCGGTGAGTTTCTTCCTGTCGGATTCTATAACGGCAAGTTCGCCAGATACGCGCTCCTTTTCTTCGGTGAGTTCCCGGTTTTGGGCAACGAGAGAAGAATTGCTGCCGGACAAGGATTCATTCTCGGATTGCAGCCGCTCATTTGCATCGGTAAGTTGGGCGTTCTCTTGGAGCATCCTGGAATTATACCCCTCGATAATTGTCTTTTTACCCTCCAATACCTTTGTCTCCCGTTCGGCCTTCTCCTTTGCAGCCTTCAATGACCTGTTCTCAATGCTCAGCACACTTTTCTCAATTGAGAGTTGGTTCACATCATACTCAAGGTCTTTCTTCTTCCGTTGGCAATCCCGGTAGTATTCGTGTTGGTCAACGTGGCGAGCCTCCGAACCTCTCACTCCACGCTCCAATCCGAACCGCTCCATCGCCTTTGCATAGGTGTCTTGGAACGATGTGAGGTTGTCGCGTGTCATGATATCGTCGGCACTCAACCGGGGGCCGTTCTTCGGCTTGGTGCGGTAACGCTTGGTGGCTTTTGCCTCGCTCGCCCTCCGTCTTCTCTCGGTGGTCACGATAGGCACGACCGTCACATGGAGGTGCGGTGTCTGCTCGTCCATGTGCAGGTGCGCGCCCACCACGTTGGCCGCTCCGAATGTTTCCTTTGCCCAGCCGACACTCGCCTCCGCCCACTCGTTCAACCTGCCCTCATCGGCAAGCCGACGCAGGGCTTCGCCGTCGGACGAAAGCAGGACATTGAGCGCGAGGACTTGGTTCTTGCCGACCTTGCGCGTCAGCCCGGCATGGTCGATGCGGTGCTGGATAGCCTCGCCCAATCCTGCCACTCCGTCGGGATACCTGATGAAGTCATCGCGGTTGAGGTGGCGCAGTTCGGGGTGGGCGTTGTCGGGCTGAGTGCTTCGCTCGATGTGTCGGGCGATGGCGGTGCATGACCCGCTTGCCTTCATGATGTGGAGTACAGCGTAACTCATGGGCAAGCGTGGTTATGTTGTGGAACAATCGGAGCGCACGGCTTTTCAATAAGCCGTTTTGGGGTTCTCAAAGGGGTTGACCCCTTTGGCTCAGTAGGGACATTTTCAGCGTAACGGAACGGTATGCGGCTCGGAAAATTCCCTAATGAGCTAAGGAATTTCCGGATGGCGTAATTTCCGTGCCGCCGCAGCACGGATGGAACTGCACCGCCATAGAGGTGGTACAGTGGTGTACCGGCTATACTGGTTACAGCGGGTACGGCAATGAAAAAACGATGTTTCACGGGACTTTCAAATTTTTGATGTGAGAGAAATACCCCCTTGCATTTCTTGCATTTTTGCACAATCGCCTTTGGTGTTGAAAATGCAAAAGTGCAAGAAGTGCATAGGGGTACTTTTCAGATTTTGGAATAGCTCCCGTGATTGTCACGGGTAAAGAATACACCTCGGCGGTCGCTCAAAAATTTCTTGAAGGTACGTTCCTTCATTCCGTTTTTGGCGGCTATCGCCACGCCCTCGGCGGTGGTGAACGTGTCCGGCAAATCGGACAGCACCGCAGTCTGGATCTCGGTCAGAGAATCCTCGCTGACGATGCCCTGCACCCCGGCTGCTGTCACGCGGAAATATTCCGTCAGCCGGATTGCTCTCTCGACGGTGGCGCCATCAACGGCCTTTTTCTTTTTGCCGCACGCCCAATCAGCGAGGGTCAGCAAAAGACAAAAGCGGACGGCGTAGATTTCCAATTTGCTTGCGATGGAAGTCAGCGTGTCACTTCCGTCAGTGTTGCACCGTTCCGTGACCTCGTTCTGCCATGAGAAAAGACGGTCGAGCGCGTCCGGCATGAAAGGCACAATCTCCGGCTCAATCTCTCCATGTTCCGTTGTATTTTGAGCAATGTCAATCAGTCTGCCGAGGATAGCCCTCCATTCGGCGGCGATGTCGAATGAGGGAGTCTTGCGGTTGCGGTTCCATTTCACCTTTTTCTGGTCGGAAGGCATTACGTAGAGTATGCGCTCCATGAAGCCGTTGGCGTTACGGTTGTTTCCGGCAAGCTCGCCAAGGACTTTCGGTTGGATAGTGCCGATGACGCATAGAAAAGGGTTCTTGATGAACACGCCGCTCTGACTGCTCTTGCGGTCGGACATGGCTACCTTGTGGTTGAACACTGACATCCAGAACTCAGATTCCGAACCGTTGTTGTAGCGGTTGAAATTCTTGAACCACCCGGCAAGCTCATCGGAAACGAGGCACAGGCCGCGCGGATTCTCTGAAAGGATGCGGTGGACGGCTTCGGGTGTCACGTCCTGCATGGTGAACCGCTTTCGGATTGGCTCTGCCGGATTGAGGTCATAACCGTTGGCCGCCCTTTCTTTCGGTGGCAGTTCCATAGCCGCATTGTAGCGTTTCAACGCCTCGGCATGGAGTGTGGCCTGCTCCGCGTCGTAGTCAATCAGCGGCTGCATTGCGAAGCTCAGAGGGTGGCTTTTGTTTGAGCCTGGTGAGCCTACAAGGGCAACAAAAAGAATGACATACTCTTTCCAACCGTCCATGTGTTCCACCGCATGGGTGTTTCCGACTGCCGCAGCCATTGCCGTGAGCATTGCCCCTGCGAGATAATCTTTCGGAAAGCCAAGAGTGGCATGAGCCTCGTTGATTATCCTGCTGAGTTTGTCGGGCAGTACATCAACCGGAAAGTCGTTGCCGACGCTCTTTTTCTTTTCGGCGGTTTCCTTTTTCATCGGCGGCCTCCTTTCCTCGTTGACGTTTCAGCCGGAGCGAGAACACCGATTGCGTTGCCGTCAATCAATCGGTTCTCCGCCCACTGTTGCAGTTCGGATTTGCGGAAATGCAGTTTGGACCCGAATTTCTGGAATGGGATAGTTCCGTTGCTCGTTTCCTTGTAGAGCTGCCCTTTGGATATGGGGTAGCCGTTGGCGTTGAGAAATTCCAACGCCCCTTTGGTGTCGAGCGATTCGCATTCATTCTGCCTGTCCTTGCGGGCTGCGTTGGCTATTGCCGCGAGCAGTCCGTTCTCGGTGAGGTATTCCTCAACCGCACCCTTCACAATGAGGCTCAGAGCCTGTATGAAGGGCATAGTCATAAGTTCCTGCATGTTCATTACTTTGGATGGATTAGTGGTGATGGGGATGTTTAGCGCATTAGGCATACACATTTGGTCATTAACTGATGGGTGTTCATCATACTGATGCGGGGGTGTTGTCAAAAATGTTAATCTATGCCGCGCAGCCTTGACTACACCCGGAGGGAATAAGCCGCTCGGCACTTGCAAAATTAGCGACGGTTTACCGTCATTTTTATACGCAAAATGGCGAAAATCACTGAAATATGATTTGTTTTGTCCTCAATATCGCCGTTCTATTAGGGCAATAAGGAGGCTGACACTTGCCGTGGGTGTGTTGGCACTCGTCACAGCGAGGTCTTGATTCAGATGTTTTTTTCAGTGAGATTCGCCCTTTCACAAGGGACTGGCATGGCAGAGGGGAGCAACTGATGCCGCCTGTATCATCACAGCGGTTTTAATCAGTGTGTCCGACACATCGACTGCAATATGCCGTTACTTTCAACAAAAGAAAAACCGCAATGGTTCGTTCAGTCCGTTATTGTCCGATTTATTCCGAAATACGACCGATGTGTTTTTCTGAGCGGTTTTCTGATGTTGACACGGCAAAGGTAGAAATGGCATACGGATTGTGCAAGTATTCAGCCACTTGTGAATTTCAATGACTAATATCCGGCTGTACTTGACTAATCGCCGAGCCGTTTCTATATATAAGTTACGAAAATTTTTCGGAAAATGCAAATGGGGGGTGGATTGTGAGCAAGAAAAAGTAAAAGACGCCGGGTATCCCTCCCAGCGTCCACCACTAAATCCACGTCAAATTAATGAAACAAAAACATTTATGACGTTGAATTATATCGCAAAGTTAGTATTTAATTCTCGTTTACACAACATTAAACAAACCACCGAGAGAAAAAGTTGTCAAGAACCTGCCGCCATGTCAAATCCGATAGAACCGAGCCTGTCAACGGCTTCCATCTTCTGCTTGTCAAAGGCTTGCAGGTATTTCCCGGTCGTGCCTATGTCACTATGCCCCATGAGAGCCGAAACCGTCTTGATATTTGCACCCGTATCGAGCATATTGACGGCAAAGGAATGACGACCGCAGTGCCACGAAATCCATTTCGTTATTCCTGCCGCCTTAATCCATCTTTTGAGATGCTTGTTGCAGGTTGAATAGTTCGGTATTTTGAAGATGAGTTCATTCGGGTCGTAAGGCTCTGAAGGTTTGCCAATCAGAGCGAGAAGGTCATCATTGAGAGGAAAGGATACCGCACTGTGCGCACTCCTTGATTCAGTCTTCTTCTGGTTGAAACGCAAAGTCCGAGTGGAGGCATCGACATTACCGTATGTCAACAATTTGACATCACACCATCGCACACTGGTGAAAAGAGTGAAAATGAAAGCCCTTTGCACCTCTCGGTGTTCTCCTTCATAATGGGTGTCTATGAGTTTGCGCACTTCTTCAAGTGTCAGTACTTCCTTTTTTACCTGATTACGGTCATGTTTGATTACAATGCCCTTGCATGGGTTTGTCCTCATGAAGCCATCCTCGATAGCGTCAAGCACAATCCGCTTGAAATAATGATACATCTTATTTGGGCCCTCACCTTTGCCATTGGCCCGCAGGAATGCCGCGAATTTCATCACAAGTTCGGGTGTGACAGTTTCCATGTGCAGGAAAGTGTCATATTTGCTGTAACGTGGCGTTTCTTTGAGAAAACGGATAAATCTGTTGTAAGTCTGTACAACTGATTTACGGACATAGTAAGTGAAACGCTCCGATTCGCATTTCTCTTTGAAGTATGCAAGGAAGTTGGTCTGCTTGTCTTTCTTCAACCGATACCCCTCTTTATCCTCCAAGAACTCCTGTTCACGCTCAAAACGTATTTTCTCGGCAAGGGCGAGAGTATTCTTGTTCTGCAACCTCTCCTCCTGATTTCTTGGATGTGTCCAAATGTATAAGTTTAGTTTTTCTTTTCGGCGGTCGTGACTGACCTTGTATTTTGGCTTCCCTGCCATAGCCCCGGAAGTATAGAAAACTTGGTTGCCATCCTCATCAAGAACCGGGGTTTCAGTCCTGCCGAGATAGAACTCAAGATAGAGGCTCGCACGACCGTCTTTGAGTTCCGATTGTTGCAGTTTCGGATTTTGTTTATTTCGCGTTTGTATTTTCGCCATAAATGTCGTAGATTTGTTGTTATAAAGCAAAGGTAGCGACACGTTGTGAAACGTGAAAATCACCCTCAACATCTATTAACAACTGAGATGTACTAAAAGTGTACTGATTACGAAAATAATTAGAAAACATGATAAATCAGAGAAAACACCTAAACCGCTAACTTGCTGATATTCCTTATATTTACCTCTATCTATTTCTAACCGTTTTCTATGCGTTGAGTTATAAGCTGCTTCGATGCGTGGGCGGCAATCTTTGCCAAAAAGACAACCGACTTTGAGTTTAATGTTACTAATCATATTGTGGCGAAGGAAAGATTCAGGTACTTTATCAAGGTGCCGGAATTAGCGGCGTTTTATAATGAAATCACGGATTATAGGACTGCGGAAGATGTCGGTGTTGACCGACCGCAGAAGCGGGAGATTCTCCACAACATTCCTCCGACACCGGCACAGGAGGCTTTCATCGAGAAACTGATGAAATTCGCTGAAAGTGGCGATGCCACTATTCTCGGACGCGCCCCGTTAAGCGAGACAGAAGAAAAGGCAAAGATGCTTATTGCCACTGACTATGCCCGCAAAATGTCTATGGATATGCGTCTTATAGATCCTTCCTATGGTGATGACCCCGGCAACAAGGCCAGTCACTGCGCCCGGATGATAGCGGAATACTATCGGAAGTATGATGAACACAAAGGTACGCAGTTTGTATTCAGCGACTTGTCAACTTATAAGCCCGGCGAGTGGAATGTCTATTCCGAAATCAAGCGCAAACTGATAGAGGACTATGGTATTCCAGCGCATGAAATACGCTTTATACAGGAGTGCAAAACGGAGCGTAGCAGAAAGGCTGTCATTCAGGCAATGAATGACGGCGATGTGCGAGTGCTTTTCGGTTCGACACAGATGCTTGGCACCGGAGTCAACGCTCAACAGCGGGTAGTATGCATCCACCATCTTGATATTCCCTGGGTGCCCAAAGACCTTGAACAACGAGACGGCAGAGGTCAGCGACACGGCAACGAAGTCGCAAAACTGTACGCAGGAAATAATGTTGACATCCAAATATATGCAGTGGAAAAGACCTTGGACTCCTATAAATTCAATCTCCTTCACTGCAAGGCTACATTCATAGCCCAGCTTAAATCCGGCGCACTCGGAGCGAGAACCATCGACGAGGGCGCGATGGATGAAAAGAACGGCATGAACTTCTCTGAGTACATGGCTATTCTTTCGGGCAACACCGACCTGTTGGAAAAGGCGAAACTCGAAAAACGCATAGCCTCGCTGGAGAGTGAGCGCAAGGCGCATAATAAGGGTATCTCCGATTCCAAGTTCAGGTATCAGACCATCACCCACGACATTGCCAACAACGAGGCGGCAATCGAAAGGATGAAGGCTGATGTCGCCCGTTATGAGGCAGTCGTAAGGAGAGATAAGGACGGCAATCCGCTCAACAATCTCACTATCGACACCTGCAACCTCTCCGATGAGAAGAACATGGGTATCCACCTGCAAGGACTGGCGCAGCGTACCGACACACACGGTCAGTACAAGCGCATCGGTGAAGTCTATGGCTTCACCATCAGCATCATCTCTGAGCGCACACTCATTGACGGTAAGGAGGCTGTTCAGAACCGTTTTGTAGTCGAAGGCAACTATAAATACAAGTTCAACAACGGCTTCATCGCCATGAGCGATACCCATGCCGCCTGCATGAACTTCGTCAATGCTCTGGAGAAGATACCGGGAATCATCGCCCAGTATGAAGAACGCACCACCAAACTCAAAGCCGATGTTCCACAGCTTGAAGCCATCATATCGAAGCCGTGGGGCAAAGAGGACGAACTGAAGCAACTCAAATCCGACCTCGCCGCCCTCGACCGGAAAATCACCGCCGCCCTCGCTCCAAAGAAAGAGGAACAGGACGGCGAAGAAGTCAAACGCGATGACCAGCCACAGCAAGCTCATCAAGTGGAGGCTCCAACCCAGTCCGCCGGCTCAAAGGAGTCGATGGTTGCGGAGCCTCAATATCGTTATCAATCCCCGCCTCCAACTATTCGTCCGGCCTATCGCTCCACCGGATTATAATCCCAAGACAGGCAACCCCGACATCTCTGCCGAGGTTGTCTGTCTTGTATGGCTCTTATGATCTGGTTCCATTCGAGATACCAACCTGACCGCGAAAAGCGTCCGCGCGTAGCTCCGCATCACGCTCTTGATGTCGGCGGCTTCGGAGAGGAATAAGTTTGCCGCTGCTGGATTCTGTACTTTTCATCGTTGTCAGAGGCCGTTTTTATGCGACATTCGTGAGATGATTGAGCAATGGACACGGCATAATACCCCTAATGTCAGGAATTTTAGCTAACTTTGCATTAGCATAGGCTGTTTGTCGGCCTACTTTTTAATATGGCTAAACGAAACTTTGTATCGACATATAGTCTTTTATGGGTGCTTGTAATAGCTTTTATTACAGGCTCTGTATTTTCATGCACTGACAATTCGGAGGCAGAGAAACGGTTGACGAGTGCGGAGGCACTGATGAATCAGCATCCCGATTCGGCGTTGGCTATTCTGCAAGGCATAGGCCGTTCATCCCTCAGTTCGGACAAGGGGAAAGCCCGATATGCGTTGCTGATGTCGCAGGCCCTCGACAAGAACTATATCGACACAACCACATTTGATATCCTCCAGCCCGCGATTGATTATTATATTGATAAAGGCAATCCCGATGAAAAGCTAAAGACATTTTACTATCAGGGGCGTATCTATCAGAACAAGGGCGATGAAGATAACGCCATGCTTTCTTTCATAAATGCACGGGAAATAACCGGTGTCACCGACACCCTGACACTCGCGCACCTCCTTGTGGCTCAGGGGACATTGTATTTAAGACAGTATAAGATATCGGATTTTGTGGCTAATAATCTTGAAGCGGCAAAATTATACGGCTCTATCGGCAAGCATGTTCTTGAAATTGACAGCTACGCCAAAGCGTTGAACGGATATGTCATCATGGATGACAAAGCGGCGGCAGACAGTGTCATGTCGGTCTGTGTCCCTTTGATAAGAGAATTTCCTGATGGCGAAGCGGCCTTGTTTCCGGCCATGCTGGGATACACGATAGATTTTTGCTCTCCCGATGAAATAAAAACATTTTTAGATAATTACAAGGACTTTGAGTTAGGACACGATGAAACGATGGATTTCGCCCGTGGCTATTCAAAAATCGGAGAGTTAGACAAGGCTTTGGAATTTATTTCATTGATCAATCCGGCACCCAATACCCCAGATTCTTTGAAATATGCGACAGTGAAACTGGGCATTCTTGAAAAACAGGGGAAGTATGAGCAAGCATTGAATCTATATAAGGACTATTCCGCGATGCTTGAACGATACCAGTATGAACTTCTCACCCAAGATCTGTTGTTCGCAGACAAGAAACATCAGCTTGAGGTGAATGTTCTGCAAGAGAGAACGCAAAAGGAACGCTTCGTCTGGATTGCACTCGGTATCATACTGCTGCTGGTAATCATATATCAGATGTGGGTGAGGAAATTGAGAATTGAGCATGAGAATGATTTGCTTAAAATCCAGACCTTGCAGCAAAACCTTTTTGAAAACGGACAAAAACAGAACGAGGCGAAAGAAAGAATCCAAAAATTGTTCCAGTCCCGTTTTCATCTTCTTGACGGACTCGCATCTTCTTACTTTGAGTCAAAGGAAACCGGACAGGAACAGAAACGTATATTCGCAGAGGTCAAGGAATCCATCAGTAATTTCAGTTCCGATGAAACGATTACGGAACTGACCGAAATTGTAAACGGATATAACAACGGGCTGATGGATCGTTTCAAATCCGATTTCCCGAAATTGTCCAAATCACGTTTTCGGTTTGCCCTTTATCTTTTCTGCGGATTCTCCCTGCCTTCAATCAGTATTTTCACCGGCATGGAATTAAGGAATGTCTATGTCCATAAATCTCGCCTGAAGTCGGTGATTTCCGGTAGCGACTCTCCATACAAGGCCGAATATCTCCGATATTTTGAGTAATTCACCCGGATGCAAGGTGATGCAAGAAAATATTTTTGGCCCCTATTGATTATCAGTATCTTATAAGAGCAGATGCAAGGTGATGTAGTTTGAGGTGTCCTTGGATTGGAGTAATTTTGTGTCGTAAAACAACCAAAAATTACTCATGAAAGAATCCCTCAAATACGGACTCCTGACAAGTCTTGGATATTGCGCGATTGTCGGCGTGATACACCTCGTGGGCCTGTGCATAGGATACATTGCCGGAAGTATTGACAACTTCCTTTATTCATCGAGGCTCTATCTGTATTTTGCGATAGCCGGATTGTGCGGCTCATTCATCTGCGGTTTCCTTTATCCGATAATTCTGTCGAGATATGTATCCCGGTATATGTCGGAATATCCTGATGTGCCGACTCACTATATAAAGGAGATTAGTCGTGGGAAACTATTGTCAAACTATTATCACATCATTGCTCTGGTATGTATAATCTGCGGTGTCGGATTCCTGCACTCGATTGACAGATTCCCCCTGTTGGTGTGCGTTCTTTTGTCTGGTGGCTTATCATTCCTGTTCTTATACATCAAGAATAAAAAACGCTATCAAAACATATAATCATTTAAGATAAACCGTAAATAATATGATAAAGAGAAAACTATTAATAACTGCTGTGTTCGGAGTAGGCGCACTCCTTGTCGGGTGTAGCGATGACAATACAGTTTTCAATGAGCCGGAAGTGATCAGAGCATACGAAACTGATGCGCAGGTAATGGCTCAGTTTGTAGAAGTTGACCGAACTACGGGCACTTATGTTCTTAATCCGGATAAAAAGGTGACAGCCTCCGATTATATACTTAATCGAAGCAGAGAAGAACTTATGGCTGTTAACCAGATTAACAGAAATCGTTTCTTCAAAGAAATGGAGGCTGTAAACCGCCAACTTTCGGCAGCAAAACGTTCCGGACTGGCAAGTGCCTTTGTTTACTCCACACAGACATCAAGCCTCGTTATTGATGGCAATGATGATGATTCTTTCCAGATCGCAAAACTTGACGAAAATACTAATTGTTTGAGTCGAGTTGCCTCTCTGACTTTAGAGGATGGCAAAATCCGGAGTACCCGTTTCTTCACTCATTCAGACATAACAATGACCGTTAATTCCGGAAACGGCTCTACATTCTATTGTGCGCAGGTATCGCTGGGAGATCAGAGCAATGAAAATGCCGAGATTGTCTTCATATCAGGTGTAAAATCTTTTATACCTGCTCATTCCTATCTGCTTATCGCACCGGCAATACTTGACGGAAATAAAACCATAAGCGGAATATCATTAATCGGCGATAGCAATGTAACTGTTTCTATTACATTATGAAGCTTTTGAATTATCTTGCATTGACTTTGGTTACATTTGTTCTCGTTTCATGTGAGGAACGAACCGGTTATTATACCAATGAGCAGCAAGAAATAATTGCGAAACTGACTGCGAATGAATGGAGATTGGTCTATGAACATATCCCAAACTTTGAACCTGATGAACTTCAAGAAGAAGGATGGGTATATAAATTCAATGCTAATGGCACAGGTTCATTCAAATGGATGAAATGGGAAGACGGAAGTATCAATGACGAACCTACATATTTTCATTGGACTTTCACAACTGATAATTTCAACGTAATATACATTGACAAAACGGAGCGGTTCTTTTTGATAGATAAACTGACAGCAAAAGAATTATGGGTTTATAACTCATATCAAGACCCTGTATTGTATCCAAATGCCGATGAAGTGTTTTGGAAATTTGTAGCACAATGATTTGGTTATACTTAGAATGACAGTATTAAACGTAAAGAAAAGGAGAGAAGTATATATTGAATTTTGTCATTGTCAAGTCCGATAGCCTTGCGATAATAAGCAAAAGCGACTAAAAAATATGTCACTTATGAATAACCGTATCATTACAACAATATACTGCGCCATTATTACGATAGCGGCAATGGCGCAGACGGAAACGCCCGACAGCGTAAAGACACAAGAACTTGACGAGGTGGTTGTCGAAGCCCAGATGCAGCGCACTAACGCTACATCTTCAACATATACCCCGACCACAAGGCAGAAATCGTCCGCGCAAAACGCCATTGACCTTTTGCGACAGCTCGCCATTCCGCAAATCAACATCAATCTTGTTGACAATGTTGTTACGACACCAAGCGGTCAGAATGTCGCGGTCTATATCAACTATATCCCTGCCTCGGCAGAGGAAATCGAGGGTATTATGACATCTGATGTGCGGCGTGTCGAATATCTCGATTTCCCTACCGACCCTCGTTTTCAGGGCAACGAGCATGTAGTCAATTTCATCATGCAGAAATACGAATACGGCGGCTACACCAAAGCGACGGTAAATGAAAATTTCCTTGTGGGAAAACTGTCAAGCCGTGCTTCAATATATTCAAAGTTCGCATATAAGCGAATGACATACGATTTATATGCAGGTGCGTCAAATCACGACATCAGACATTCAGGTACATCAACCATTGGGAACTATACTCTTGAAAACGCCGCCGGCGAACCGTACCTTATTACGCGAAACGAAATATTCGACAACTCTCATTTCAGGTATAACCAGTACCCCGTTACGTTCAGAGCCATTTACGATTCCGACAAAGTGCAGATTGCAAACACTGTCGGCTTTAACTTCGATCAGTCGCCGACGGCTGAAACATCCGGCAAGCTGTCGTTTGTACCCCGACAGGCAGAAGACTACCCATATAGCAGATACGAGCCTTACACCAGCCGTTATATTATATGGTCTGGCAATTACTATTTAATTCTGCCTCGAAATTTCCATCTTAGCGTTTCGCCCGGCATAAATTACGGACACACAAACAACAATTACCGCTATCAGATTTCAGCCACCGATGCCATAGTAAACGACTCCAAAGAAAATGTATGGCAGTTCAGAGGAAGCGCCACTCTTTACAAGATATTCACAGACAGACAAAACGGCTTCTTCCGCGCTTATTACGGTTCCACATCCAATGATGTGAGCTATTTAGGCACATCTCCTTACGACAATGATTTCCTCGACACCTATGCCGGAGCCGCACTCGGTTACAGCTTCTCCAACAATCAATGGAATGTGAGTGCTGATGTGGCTCTGCAATGGGAGAAGAACAAAATCAACGACCAGTCCGTTTCAGAGGCCTATCCTCTCGCTAATGTATCAGCCGGATTTTCTCCTTCTCAGAAACATTCTTTCCGCGCATACTTCCATTTCGGCGCGAACTATCCCGGTGCAAGCGAGAAAACGCCGAATATACTGCAACAGAACGAACTGATGTACTATACCGGAAACCCCGAAATCGGACTTTCCCGACAGGTTACGTTCAACTTGTCTTACAACTGGATGCCGTCTAACAAATTCTCGGCTTCGGCTTTTGCCCAATACTTCGGAGAATATAACCTGTATGTGCCTGTTTACGAGCCATACGACGGTGGGAGTGCTTTGCTTCGCACTTTTGAAACTGACGGCGATTATAACCGTACTCAAATCGGAATGTCGTTTAATTACAAACTGTTAAATGGCAATCTTCAACTTGCGGCATCGCCATCAATTTCAATCTATCGTATGACCGGATTATTTGACATTAAACGGAGTCCGTTCACTTGCAACGCATCGGTTACTTATTATCTTGGTAATTTCTACTTTCAGACATCGTATCAGACAAGAAACCTGACAGTGCAGGGCAATCGTGGAGTAATATATAAAGACCGTGATTTCTACCAGATACTCGCAGGATGGAGCCGGGCAAACTGGAATATCAGGGTAAGCGCGATGAATCTATTTCGCAATGACTGGCTCTGTGCTACTAATACGTTGTCAACTCCTTTATATTCAGAAACACGATTCGTTGATGGAAACAACTTTCATCGCCGTTTGAACCTTTCGGTGACATACACTTTCGGTTACGGAAAGAAAGTACAACGGGGCAACGAGGTCGGAGAACAATCAGGCGCATCTTCAGCTATTATGAAATAAGCAACACCAATATTATCGGTATTAATAACATAAAAATAACTTAAGATGAGAAAAGTCGTCACATTAGCTTGTCTCATATCCAGTGTTATAAGCATTAATGCTCAAATCATTGAAACAGGAGAATCTAATCTTGTATGGGGTGTGCGTGCTGCCTTTGATGTAAATCTGCCGGGAAAGGTGCATGGCAATGTGATCGATGATCGAATGTTCCGCAATGGTACAGGAGGAACAATCGGCGCAGTCTGTAATATCTTTCTTAGAAACAAATTCTATCTTGAACCAGCCGTTTCATTGTTTTATGACACGTACTCCTATAAATATAACGGAGTAACAATTACTGGAATAGATTTTGAAGAAAGCGATCCGACAGTATATAAGTTTGGCATCCGTATTCCGGTAGTAGTCGGATATAGCATCTACTTAACCGACCGAATTTCTATTGCTCCATTCACTGGACCGGAAATGAGCTATTCTTTTGCCGGGGCAATAAAGATACATGACAGGAAAAAGTTGGAAATTGATGATACATCACTATTCGGAAAGTTCGGTAATCAACGCCGTTTTGAATGTGGCTGGAAAATAGGTATCGCTTTCTTTACAGGTTTGTGGAGTTTTAATATTGATGGTACAATAGGGATGACAAATCTTATGACTAACGGTACAAGATTCCACGAAAATCGTGGAAGTGTGAGCGTTACCCGATATTTTTAATTACTATTCTTCAACAATACATTATGCGAAAAGTTCTTTTTTATCTTTTGATAACATTATCTTTAGTGAAAAGTAATGCTCAGTCATACGACGAGCGACTTGCTGCTGCAATGAACTCAGGTGACTGGTTTGCGTTGGACTCCATATACAATGCAACACCCAAAGACTCAATATCCGATTTTATTGAAGTATATTCGCGATGCTTAATTGGCAACCGTCTTAATCGTCCCGATGTTTCTATACCGGCATTTACCGAATTATTCAATAATCAAGCATCACAACTTGACTTGAACAATATCCTGAATTCAGCAATGATGTTTGCGATGGATTTAGGCAGAACCGGGGATAATGCAACGGCAGGAGCCGTAATAAACTCAGTGCTTAACAGCACAAAGCAATATCTGGATTCCGCGACAATCAATACATTTCAACAGCAGATCAATCAGTACACGGCCCTATCTCATTATAGCCCATATACTATAAAATTCGAGTCTGAAAATGGAAAAATTCCATTTACGATAGCCTCTGTCGGTAAAGAAGGACACGAATCCGTGTTGATGCGCCTTACTGATTCCTATATCAATGGAATGAAAACAGATATAACTTTTGATACCGGAGCTGCTATGAATATCATTTCGGATTCATTAGCCCGAAAATTCAATCTCATTCCGCTTAATGATAGTGGCAATGTGACAGGCATTGGGCAGGCTTCAGGTAAGTTGGCAATAGCCAAAGAACTTAAAATAGGCAACATAAGTATTACTGATGTTCCGTTTTTGGTGATAGATGTAACTTCTAATAACGAGGAAGCGGATAAGTTTATGGACTGTTTCAATATTGTGGTAGGTAGTGAACTGATGCTTCGTCTTAAAGATTTGACGCTTGATTTTGTAGATAGACACATCTACATCCCTGCAAATCCTCCCTGCAAAACTGACATTCCTTCAAATATTTGTTTTTCCTCTCAAATGAATTTATTGACAAATGGAGTCATTCACAATAATCCAATGCTGATGTGCATTGATTCCGGTGATGCTTCTTTTGGTTCATTAGGAAGCAATTTCTATGATAGAAACAAAGATTTTATTACATCAAATTTTAAGACGGACACTATCCGTACAGCAGGTATTGGTGGAGTACATTTGTCAGAATGTTATGAAATGTCAGGTCTGAAACTCACACTTGGCAACAATTCAGTTGTTATTCCCAATATAATTGTGTTATTGCAAGACTCTCCTAATGGTTATGACTGCAATTTAGGATTAAAGACGTTAATGCTTTTTGATAAAATAAGGTTTAACCTTGTAGATTTTGTGCTGACAACAGAACCTTCTCAGTGCAATTCAGTCGATTGTCTCAAATGAGGTATTATATACAGCCCAATCTCAACAAACTTAATCCGCATAATATATTAAGAAGAAATTATCATTAGCAGTAACTGATATACTATGACACTAAAGAATTTTAAAGTTATATGAAAAAAGTTGGCTTACTGATATTCACGTTGCTTATCTTTTGGGTAAGTGCTTGCGATGATGATGCTCCTGACTATCCTGATACCAAACTCATCAAAGGGCAATGGCAATTAGTTGAGGACGGGAGCTATGATAATCCGCTTATCTACCGTTTTACTACCGGCGGCGAAAACACATGGTCGTGGGGCGGACTCATCACGTATTACCTTTTGCCGGACGGAGCAGCCGATTTCCATAAACGATATACATGGCACGTCTCAGATCCTGCGAATGAAGAAGACGGAAAACCGCGTCTTGAACTCACTTGGTATGACGCTCCCGACAGTGACGATTTATGGGATGCAACGGAATATTATATAGTCGTAAAATTAACACCGACCGAAATGTGGCTTAAGCCACACCAGAAAGGTGTCCCCGATGACATCAAGAAATTCATCCGGCGCAATGACCTCCCGGTTCCCTCTCTACAATTCCCTAACCCGTAAACAGCTTTTCATACAAACCTCCGGCCCTCGGCAATCGTTGCCGGGGGCTATTGATGAAATAGAAACCCAAAATGAAATACAATATGTTTAACCCAATCAACAACAGACATGAACAAAGTTCTTATCGTTGATGCCTCCGACTCTGACCGTCGGCTTATGTCGAGCTTGCTCACGCGGGCCGGCTACGAGCCGATAGCTGTCGAGAGTATGGAGGCTGCAAAAGAAGAGGTGGCGAAACTGCCGCCCGGCGCGGTCGTGGTAACGGCGATGAAATTCGCCCACGGCACAGCGCAAGAGTTAATCAACTGGCAAAAGCGCGAGGGATACAAATTCCCCGTAATTGCCGTTGTGGATAACATGAATGCCGTGGATCTTCTCTCGGTGATGCGCGACGGCGGTGCCGTGGATGTGATACAGCGTCCGGCTATCGACAAACAACTCATTGAAACCGTGGGCAAGTATGCCAAACCGGAAAGTGTTGTGATTCAGCTTGACAACGCTCTTATTCCCAGACGGAGCGAGAAATTCAAGGAGATTGAGCAGGCTATCGAGCGCATCGCCCAGACCAATGCCAACTGCATCATCTTCGGAGAAAGCGGTATGGGGAAGGAACAGATTGCTCGGCAAATCTATCTCCAAAGCTCACGGACGCAGAAGCCGATAACGGTAATTGAAGCTGGCGGAGCTGAACTTGTAGGTCTGCATGACCCAAAATCAGACCGTAACGAAATGTATAACCGCATCAAAAGCTATTTCCAGAACGCCGCAGGAGGTACAATCATCTTGAAAAACATCCAGTTGCTCAATTTCGAGAAACAATCGGTATTCCTGCACATTCTCTCGGAGGAACATCCCGATGTACGGGTGATATGTACCGCAGAGCCAGAGTTACTGAAGATGGTATCTGAAAAAATATTTCGTCTCAACCTCTTTTACATTCTCCGTCAGGTGGATATTTCCGTACCGCCGCTGAGAGATGTAACCGAGGATATAGAATCTTTGTCAAATTACTTTCTGACTCTCTATGCCCATAAAACAGAACAAGATAAAAAACGGCTCGATGTCTCTGCGACAAAAGCCCTCAAACTTCATCAGTGGCCCGGCAACGTAAGGGAGCTGAAAGATGTGATCCTGTTCGCCGCCTTCCACACATCAGATAATGTCATAACCGCATCTAACTTGAATTTCAGTCAGTCGGAGCCGGAAGCTGAAACAAGTCTGCGATTGCAGGAGCCGGAAAGGGAGAAGGCCAAAATCATCGCTGCATTGCGACAGGCAGAGGGGAATAAATCCCAAGCGGCAAGGCTGTTAGGCATAGGGCGTTCAACGCTTGATTACAAGCTGCGCCAGTACGGAATTAAATAAAAAGGCGTGTTAACGCCTGATAATTCGCAAAAAATTCCTAATTTTGTAGTGAAATTAGGAAAATCAGCGATTGGAGAGCCAATCGCATTAGACTGATACATAACGTAAGACAACACCGAGTTCCTTTGTGAATCTGGAAAATTGACATTGGATAGGACGAAGTGATGCTTGCGCTATGCACTTGCATAGCGTACATCCTTGATTACTATCCACGGTATTTCCAGAACCGACAAAGGCAATCACTATGGGGATGTGCGCTTTTTTATTGTTCTGAACTTACCAATTTAATACACATTTCCCAAGTTCATACATCATAGGATTTTAACCTTCTTAATTTTAATACCTATTCCACCTTACATTTATATTGTTACTCAGCCGATTAGCAGTTTAACAGTTTCGGTTGTAATCCATTTGTAACGGCCTGAGGTTTATAAGGACGAAACAAGAAACATAATGTTGAACCCTTAACCCCCCAGCCCGATAAATGAATATATTTTCACTTACCGAGACCGAGTTCTTCCAAAAGCTGACCGAGGGGAAGAACGATAATCTGCACATAGCCTATAAGGATTTTGTGCTTCAGGTCAGCGAGTTGTGCAACAAGGAGCCACACAAAGGCTGCGTGATAAGCGCATTGCTCTTTGTGGAGGTGGAGATAAGCCACTTACAGACGGCCGCACAACGCAAAAAGGTCAATGACGCCCTCGTGTCATTCATCAACAAAGCCCTGTGCTTTGTGCGTCAGACCCTATCCCACTACAAGGAAATAGACTTCCGAACCGTCAGCGAGGAAAATATGCTCGACCGTCTCGGACTTGACTGGAAAGCCAACAAGACAGACCTTATAGAGTTGGGCTATGCTTTCAAGGTCGCCAACTGCTTCGGCACCAAACTAAGCGCGAAAGATATAATCGGCAGGCTCGCCCGTATCTTCAAGGTAGATATGACCGAAAGCTATATCTACAAGAAATATTCGGAAATTAGGATGAGAGGGCGCAACAGCCGTACCTATTTCATGGACACCCTGATTGACGGACTAAATAGTTTCATGTCAAAACAGGACCAAGAGGACTGATGCCTCGGACCGATGTCCAACCACTAATCCATCCAGAAATATTTAATCTCTTTCATAAATAAACAAAGAATCCGTAAAGGCTTTTCATTTGTGCCTCTGCGACAGCGGCGTTTATGAAAATGGATTCTGAGGGTTTTGAAATTTACAACAAATCCCGGCCACTCGTGATGAATGGTCGGGATTACCTTTATATGCCTATGCCGGCTTCATGTGCAACAGATGGCGGAGATTGGGGTCGGCGGCGATGCGTTCAAGCTCCAGCCGGACAATATCCTTCACATCCTGCTTAACCTTATCATAGTTGCGTTGGATTGTGGCTTTCATCTTCGATTTGTCAGGCGTATCGTCCTTGAAATCAGTTATCAGCGGAATAGGCTGATAGGCGGCTGTCTCCGCTGTCACTTTCTTGGTATCCACCACAATCTCGGCATGAAAGATTTTCTGATCGATGCGCTCGTCGAAATTATCGCTGACGGCACCGACAAACATTCCCTGCGTCAGAGTGGAAATCTTGCTTGCCGGAATAAGAGAATCCATCTGAGTGTTGATCGAGTGGCTCACATCCTGACGGTTTATGCTCATGGACTGGCGTTGCTGGAGAACCTTGCCGAACCTCTCTGATAAGGTCTTTGCAGTCTCGCCGACAACTTGCCCGGAAAAGATGTTACCCACGGTATTCATTACCACCGCCGCCTCCTTGTCGCCATAATCTCGTTTGAGTTGTGAAAAGTCCTGAAAGCCGAGGCAGACAGCAACCTTGTTACTTCGCGCGGTGGCAATAAGATTATCGAGACCCTTGAAATATATGGTCGGTAGCTCATCTATGATGACGCCGGACTTCAACATCCCTTTCTTGTTTATCAGCTTAACGATTCTGGAATTGTATAGACCGAGTGCCGCGCCATAGATGTTCTGACGGTCGGGATTATTGCCGACACAGAGAATCTTCGGCTCTTTCGGATTGTTGATGTCAAGAGTGAAATCATCGCCCGTCATAATCCAGTAGAGCTGCGGGGAAATCATCCTTGACAAAGGTATCTTTGCCGAGGCAATCTGCCCGGCCAATTGTTCGGCTGCGCCTCCCTGCCAAGCGTCAATAAACGGGGAGAGATAGTTTTCCAGATCAGTGTAGGAAGTGAGGATAGGAAATATATCCTCATACCGGCGGCAAAGGAATTCAATGGCATGGGGAAAGGTGCAGTATTTGCCGTTCTCGTATATTTTGAGATACCAGATGATTGCGGCGAACAGCACTATCGGGGATTCCACGAAAAAATCGCCCTGTTTCTGTATCCATGTGCGGTTCAAATTCATCATAATGGTGTATGCCGATTCGTAGGCGTCGGCAATATCCGACATGAAATCCGGGTGTATCGGATTGCACCTGTGTGAGTGTTCCGGATCATCGAAATTTATGACACAGAACGTGGGCGGATTCTTTCCGTAACTGTCGGCATGGTTGAGCATATGGTTATACGCAATCAGCGATAAATCAGGGAATTTGTAGTCATACACATAAAGTCCGAAGCCCTTTTCTATCTGCTGTTTGATAAAATTGTTGACCACCGCGAATGATTTGCCGGAGCCGGGAGTACCGAGGACAATCGAGGCTCTGAAGGGGTTGACTACATTTATCCAGCCCCTGTTCCAACGCTTTTTATAGTAAAAGCGTGTGGGTAGGTTAACGGAATATTCATTCTCCATCAGTTTGGTCTCCTGCATGAACGATTCGTTTTCCTCGTTGAAACGGTCGTCCATCATGTTGTTCTTCAGCAGACGGCTCATCCACACCCCTCCGAGCAGCAGGCACACATATCCCGATATGGTGGTGAATATATAGGTGTAGTACCAACCGATAGACACCATCCACCAATCGAGGAAAAACAGCACGGCACCAATAGAGATTATGAGCCATATCTGGCCCCATTTGATTTTCTCGTTCTTGACACCTTTGGTGCCGAAACACGAGAGGGCAAGCAGAAGGAGCGTCCACCATTTGGCGTTCCACGGATTGTGGAACAGGCTTCCGGCTTCGTCAAGACCGCGAAGAACCTTCATGGTCTGCGGGTGGAACTCCCAGCCCGACACGATGGGCTGGCAGAACCAGTAAATGTTGGCAACCATTACGGCGATGCTGACACCACGGAGTAGATCCATGATTTTCGACAACGCCCTGAGGTCATCTTCCTGTTGTGACATAATAAATCTTGTGTTTGTAGTTTGACAAATTATAGTTTGGGGCCACGGCGTTTTTTCTTCCTGCGCCGCTGCATCTCGCGGTAGAAGGCTTCCTCCTGCGGGTCGAATCCGGGACCTGTCTGGAACAGGTCAAGACCGGGGAGCGTCGGCGCATCATCGTAAGCGGAAGAATTGTTCTGCCGTGTCTGGGATTGAGGCTGGCTGAACGGCTGACTTTGTGAGGTGGCCGAACCGCCGCCTGTCGTGCTTTGCCCGCTGTCTGCGGTATCTGACTGCGATTGTCGGATATCCGGATGTGGCTGTTCCTGCTGAACATCGGGTGCAACGGGCATGACCGAAGGCTTTTCTCCGACGGTTAACCACTTTTCAAGTGAGTTGGCGGAGAATTCCTTGCCCAGACGCGAACCGTTGAGAACCGTCCTTGTATTATGGTCTATGAATGTCGCTCCATATATGCGCCCGTTATCGGTATAGCGCAGGATAAGGTCAATGTTCTCCTCCTTGAGCTTGGCGATGAAATCGTCCTTACCCGAAGATTTCATCATTGCCTCCGATACAGTTTGCTTGGTCGGACGGATGTCGATTTTGTCTTTCGCCCTCTCCATTCTTCCGTCTATCGCCGTGCGGCTGGCGAACTTGCCGAGGCGCGACGCCTTGAACGGCGATGCGATGGTCTTGCCGTTGTCGTCAGTGGCGAAATATACAAGCCCGTGATACTCCCTGCCGTTGACCCTGCCGTCAGTCTGCTCACACCTGATGTTATACAGACCGAGTATGGCGTTATACTCGCCGATGGTCTGGAACTTGTAGCGCATCCCGACCATTTTGACCGTGTTGGCAACCTGTCGCTTGATGTCGCCAGACGGATCAATCTTCTTTATGGGCATATCGGGAGTGATTTTCTGACGCTCGGCGGTATGCAGCCCGTACTTTTTCTCCAGCTCCCGTGTTATCTCCTTGCTGTGGTAGAAATTGTTTTTATCGGAGATACAGGAACCGTCGGGACGGACACGGAGAGCCACGATATGTATATGGTGGCGGTCGATATCTTCGTGTTTCACTATTATGTATGGCATCTCGGCAAAACCCATCTTCTCCATATACTCATGGGCGAGTTGCGTGTACTGCATCTCGCTCAGACGGTCGTCGGGATGGGGGTTGAGGGAGATGTGCATCATCGTTTTCTCGGCTCTGGTATGCTGGGGCATCCACCGTTTGAAATCCTCGAAAGCCCGGTGTATGTCAATATTGCCTGAACCGTCGTTATAGATTTTGTTGGTGTCGAGGACACGACCCTTCTCCTTGTTTATCTTTTCGCCGTTGTACGAAAGTGCGCCGTAAAGAGAACTTCCTAAAGAGATTTTTGCAACCATCGGGCATCGAACTCTTTGGCGAGTGCGACAATCTCGCGGTTTGTTTTCACCAAGTCAATGGTAACCTGTTCCAATCGGTAGAGTGCGCTCATAGCTTGTTTTTCGGTGAAGTTCTCCCGTAGTGACCTTACAAGAGTATCGTAATCCACCACCAACGTGCGGTAGTGAGAATTGAGAGAGGATAGTTTGTCAATGAAAATCCGTGTGTTTTCATCGACCACAAAAACCTTGAAAGGCTTTCCAAGTAGAACACTTTTTATAAATGCCGCCTTGTTGACGGCTCCCGATTTATCGAACAGGGAGAGGAATACCGTGTTCTCCGCCGCGTCGAATCTCACGACGTAGCGGTGGACAGACGGATTTATCTTGTGAGGCCGTCCGCCCTGATTAAAGTTCTGTTTCATTTCTGGGATAAAATTTAGTGGGTGATGAGGGATTGCCAACCGCAGGTTTCATCGTGGGTATTTCGACTTTGGAGAAATACCGGCTCCATGCAATGGCAAGGGTTTCGGGGCACAATCTTGGTTACAAGTGCCTCGGAACATACCTTGCCATGCACGTTTGTGCATCCGAACTGATAATGAGAATATTGTAATCGGAACCCGGTTTGAATGTTGTACGAAAGTTGTACGCAATGGTGGGCGATTCATAATATCGGTGCCGATTCATACCGATATTATAATGGTGCGCAGTCCTTGAAACGGCGGACAATGAGAGAACAACCGCGTGTGTCGGCTCCCGCAGATATAACAATCGGGTATGGTCGTTGAGTTTTCATCAAGAAAAAAGTGGGGAAATGTTGGGCAACTTTGCGGAAAGGTTGGGAAGTGCCTGACAATCAGAAATCTTTTCTAATACAGCCGTCGTTCTACTTGCACAGAGGCTCAAATGCCGGAGGCGACAACGCCGAGACATTCGGGCGTTCAGACAAATGACCGTTCAAAGGTTCAATCAAATGTTTGTAGGTGTATACGAACCTTTGTTTGCTTGTTTGTTTGAGCAATCAATCAAATGTTTGTTTGAATAGCCGTTCTAACGCTCGTTTGAACAAACAATCGAACAATCAATCAAATGTCCGTTTGAGCATACGTTCTAACGCTTGTTTGAGCAATCAATCAAACGGTCAATCAAATGTTTGTTTGAGCATACGTTCTAACAATCATTTGAACAAACATTCTAATGCCCCCGTCTGTAAACAAGCCGATTCACGGAAACGGGGCTGCCTGACCCGGACACGGTTATCAAGCCGGGCAGAGAATGGTGGCGACACCATATCAAATCAATTCACAATTTAATCCCATCCAATTATGAGCGACACAATCTATGTCGCCTTCGCTACCCAGAAGGGTGGCGCGGGCAAGTCCACTCTGACCGCTCTTGTGGCGAGTTATCTCCGCTACGTCGAAGGGGTGGAAGTCGCGGTCATAGACTGCGACAACACACAGCACTCGATGAATGTCTATCGGGAACATGACCTGCTGGTGACAAACGAGAATCCCCGTCTCAAACGCATCATGCACAAGTTCTATCTTACCCACAAAATCAAGCCTTATCAGATTCTTATGACCTCGCCGGGCGATGCGGTGAAAGTGGCGGAGGATTTTGTAAAGGCGGGGAACAATCCGAAAGTGGTATTCTTCGACATCACGGGAACCATAAATAACCGTGATATTGTAAACCTCATCGCCAAGATGCACTACATCTTCGTGCCGATAACGACCGAGACCGGGGAAATGGCAAGTTCAATATCATTCGCCAACAATGTATATAACCGGATGATTACAACCGGCCAGTCAAGCATCCGGGAGATGCGCCTTGTCTGGAACAAGGTCAACTCACGCGACAAACCCCGCCTGTGCGAGATAATTGACAACTATATGGAGAAACTCGGACTAAGCTCTCTCGACACCGTGCTTGTCAAAAGCAACAAGTTTGAGAAGGACGGCATGGAGACAGGCAGCGGGGCGATATTCCGATCCACGATGCTCCCTCCCGACAAGCGTCTTCTGAAAGGCTCCAACCTTGAAGAACTGGTGAAGGAGATCCGTTCCATAATTCAGGTTTAGGCGTATGGCAAAGAAAAAGAACGATGATTTTGACGCCGACGGCTTCATCGAATCGGTAAGGGCTTCGTCAGTGCCGACATATCACACGGCAGCAGACAATCAGACACCAAGTGCATCTCCAAAGGAAGAATATGTAAGTGCTGCCCCCGAAACGTATGATGATTACGATGCTGAACGGGAGGCGAGATATTCTGAACTCAACATGACCGCCGATGAGATTGACTTCATCAAGAAATTCATCGCCGACGGCAGATTCCGCAGGGTATCACGCAACGGCAGGCAGGTTTTCATCAGGGAGCGGCACCTCTCCATGATTCTAGGCATACTCGGTATGCTGGATGAGGAAGCCAACATCTCAACCTATATAGATAAGGTGCTTACCGAACATTTCAGAAAATACTATCCCATCATTCAGGGCATATCCAAGAAATGCCCCTCAAAAATTCTATAATAAATGGTACATACAAAATTCTGTGACCTCCGTACCTGCAACAAGGTGAAAGGTGCGGAACCGACCATAGCCCCGGACAACAAGAAGGTCAGGGCATATTCGGACAACTATCTGGCTCCGTCGAATGTCGGGGCGCGCAAGGGGATATTCGTTCCCCGTGAGCTGGTAAACAAACTCTCCAAACTGGTATCCCTCTACGATGTCGAGGGTCTGACAATCGGTGCCTACGTCACCAACATCCTTGTCCGACACCTTGTGGAGAACCGGGATGTAATCAATGAACTGTCCTCGCTGGGCGAGAAAACCGTGGAGTTATGACAGGCACATCACTTTTCCTGCTCGGTGTCGTGGCTCTCTCAAACATAGGCTTTCTGGCTTACCTCCTACTTGACCGCAACAGGAAGATGCGACCTCCGGCTGACAAACCGCCTGAAGATGCTCCCGTAGAGGAACCGCCCCCACTGGCACCGGATACACCGGCACCACGGTCGCTGGTCGGCAAAAGCAAGTTCAACATAGACGATGAGCTTGAATCGCGCATAGACCGTCTTGTTGACAACGCTTTTGACCGCAACATACGCCGCATAAAACTGACAATGCTGGGCGATGTGCATCTGAACGATGTTGAGTTTGGCGATGAAAGCTCTGCAACGACAGCCGTACCAACCGTGAATGAGATTCGGAAGGACAGTCCTCCGATGCCGGAACAGCCCGTGAAAAATGCACGCATGACATCGGAACAGGAGATGTCGGCGTTTGAGGATGTCCGCATCGAGGATGTGGAGCCTGACACCGTTTCGGCTCCTTCAGCAACAGGGGCGACGATGGAGGATATTGAGGAATCCATCAGTACCGCCGTCAATCCCGATGCCACTCCCGAAGATAAGGCAAACGCCGGAAAGGTGCTTGAACCTCTCATGGACACCAACCTTATGGAAGGTCTTATGTCATACGAGGAAATCTACAAGGGCATACAGTCCTGTATGACTGAGCTGCTCCGGGAGAATATCGCCGACAAACAGGCCCGGAAGCCTGACGGAAAGGGAAAGAAAGCTCAATCCGTTAAAAATCCAGCCACGGAGAAACACACTTCCACTTTCAAAATCGCTACCAACATAGATGATTTTGACCCCGCCGATTTATTGAGATAACCGGCAAAAACCACTAATCCGCGTCTGCAAGGACAAAAATCCAACCCCAATTTATCAACCCGAAGTGTGGGCAGCTCCCGTCTGCGGAGCGGCCGGGGGCTGCCTGTGCTTCAAAAAATGAAAAAAAAAGCATGAAAGAAACAATCAAGAATCTAAGAAAGACAATTTACAAATTCCTCGGAAGCCGAGGTTTCCAGTTCGCCGTGCTATGTGTTATGGCACTCGCCACCGGAATCCGCGCCTACGCCGCCGGCAACGGCATGGCGGGTATCAACGAGGCGACATCAATGGTAACCTCGTATTTCGACCCAGGGACGAAATTGATATACGCCATCGGTGCCGTTGTGGGTCTTATCGGAGGCATCAAGGTCTATTCCAAGTGGTCGAGCGGAGACCCCGACACAAGCAAGACCGCCGCATCGTGGTTCGGTGCGTGTATCTTCCTGATTGTCGCCGCCACAATCCTCCGCTCGTTCTTCCTCTAATCATCCGAGCCAATGGCCGAATATGCTGTCAACAAGGGCATAGGACGGTCGGTGGAATACAAGGGTCTGAAGGCGCAGTACCTGTTCATCTTCGCAGGCGGACTGCTCGCCCTGTTCGTGGTGTTTGTCATCATGTATATCGCGGGCATATCCCAATGGATCTGCATCGGGTTCGGCGTAACTGCCGCCTCAGCCCTTGTCTGGCTCACCTTCCATCTTAACGCCAAATATGGCGAACACGGTCTGATGAAACTCTCGGCTGTGAAATATCACCCTCGGTACATCATCAACCGTCTGCGCCTCAAACGACTGATAAAAGGAGGAAAGAAATGAGAAATACACTTAAAGCCACGACACTGGAGACAAAGCTGCCGATTCTCGCCGTGGAACACGGCTGCATCATCAGCAAGGACGCCGACATTACAGTCGCTTTCGAGGTGGCACTGCCGGAACTGTTCACCGTAACCTCTGCCGAATACGAGGCTATGCACGCCGCATGGTGCAAGGCGATAAAGGTGTTGCCACACTACTCGGTGGTGCATAAGCAGGACTGGTTCATCAGTGAACGCTACAAACCGGAGTTACAGAAAGATGATTTGTCTTTTCTTGACAGGAGCTTTGAACGCCATTTCAACGAACGTCCGTACCTGTCCCACAGATGCTATCTGTTCCTGACAAAAACGACAAAAGAACGTGCGCGTCAGCAGAGCAACTTCTCTACGCTCTGCCGTGGTCGCCTGACACCGAAAGAACTGAATCACGAAATGGTGGTGAAGTTCATGGAGAGTGTCGAACAGTTTGAAAGAATCATCAACGACACCGGCTATATCAGACTGCGCCGTCTTACAGATGATGAGATTGTCGGCACGGACGACAAATCCGGGCTTATCGAGCGGTATATGTCGCTGACGATGGAGGATGTGAACTGTCTGGAGGACATAGACCTGTCGGCACGGCAGATGCGCATCGGCGACAAGATGTTGTGTCTGCACACGCTGTCAGATACGGATGATCTCCCGGCAAAGGTAAGCACCGACAACCGATATGAAAGGTTATCGACAGACCGAAGCGACTGCCGTCTTTCGTTTGCAAGTCCCGTCGGGTTGCTGTTACCATGCAACCATATTTACAACCAGTATGTGTTTATAGACGACCACGACGAGAATCTGGCGAAGTTTGAAAAGACTGCCCGCAACATGAACTCGTTGAGCCGCTACTCACGCTCAAACGCTATCAACAAGGAGTGGATAGACCGCTATCTGAACGAGGCACACAGCTACGGACTTACATCGGTGCGCTGCCATTGCAACATAATGGCGTGGAGCGACGACACAGAAGAACTGCGCCGGATAAAGAACGATGTCGGCGGTCAGTTGGCTACAATGGGTTGTATGCCGAGGCACAACACCATCGACTGTCCGACGCTGTATTGGTCGGCAATGCCGGGCAACGAGGCTGATTTCCCAGCCGAAGAATCGTTCTATACGTTCATCGAGCCTGCCGCCTGTTTCTTCACTGCCGAGACAAACTACCGCTCATCTTTATCTCCATTCGGGATAAAGATGGTCGATAGGCTGACGGGGAAACCACTCCACCTTGACATATCGGACGAGCCTATGAAACGCGGTATCACTACAAACCGCAATAAGTTCATCCTCGGTCCGTCCGGTAGCGGCAAGTCATTTTTTACGAACCACCTCGTCAGGCAATACTATGAGCAAGGAACCCATGTGCTGCTGATTGATACCGGCAATTCCTATGAAGGTCTGTGCAATCTTATCCACAACCGTACCCACGGCGAGGACGGCATCTATTACACCTACACGGAGGATAACCCAATATCTTTCAATCCTTTCTATACGGATGACGGCGTTTTTGATGTCGAAAAGAAGGATTCAATCAAGACTTTACTGCTGACACTATGGAAATCTGACGATGACAGGGTTACAAAAACGGAGAGTGGCGAACTTGGCTCGGCGTTGTCTATGTTCCTTGACAGGATGAGAGCTGATAAGGATATAGTGCCGTGTTTCAATTCGTTTTACGAATTTATGCGCGATGAATACCGTGCTGAAATGGCACAGCGTCCTATCCCGATATACAAGCAGGATTTTGATATTGATAATTTCCTGACAACCCTGCGCCAGTATTACCACGGTGGCCGGTATGATTTTCTGCTCAATTCCAAAGAAAACATTGACTTGCTCAACAAGCGGTTTGTGGTCTTTGAAATTGATGCGGTGAAAGATAACAAAGAATTGTTCCCGGTGGTGACTATCATCATTATGGAGGCCTTCATTAACAAAATGAGGCGGTTGAAAGGTATCCGCAAGATGATGGTGGTGGAAGAAGCGTGGAAGGCTCTTTCTTCGGCGAATATGGCTGAATATCTGAGATATATGTTCAAGACCGTCCGAAAGTATTTCGGCGAGGCGGTTGTGGTAACGCAGGAGGTTGACGACATAATATCGTCGCCGATTGTCAAGGAAACCATCATCAACAACTCTGACTGCAAGATACTTCTCGACCAGAGAAAGTATATGAACCGCTTTGACCAGATACAGGAACTGTTGGGTCTGACGGACAAGGAGAAAGCGCAGATACTCAGTATCAATATGGCAATCAATCCTAACCGCCTGTATAAAGAGGTTTGGATTGGTCTTGGCGGAACGCAGTCAGCCGTATATGCTACGGAGGTATCTACCGAAGAATATTTATGTTACACCACCGAGGAAACGGAGAAGATTCAGGTACTGAACAAAGCCGCTCAACTCGGTGGCAGCATCGAGGCGGCGATAAAGATGCTTGCCAACGAGAGAAAGGAGGGTGCCACATGAAGATACCCAAAGTGTTCCACCCTATACTCGGAGTGCTGACAGGAACAATCCTATTTCTCGCCGGGATAGCGGTGTTGTCCGCAGTATTCGTGGCGACATATAAGCTGGTGCTATATGCCAGACCGTATGTTGTGGAGACCTTTTCAAACTTAGTCAATTATCTCTCACAATGGATGCCGTTATGAAAGTCCTTTATGTGCTATGGGTGATACTGGCGAGTATGGCAGTCACCTTCATCGCCGCTATTACCTTCCCCTTGCTCCTGCTTTACATCGGAGTGAGAATAATCGGAGGCATGGTCTCCAAAATCAGATAACCACAAAAATATGATTAAAACAGAAATGCCCCTTCAAACCAAAGGTCGGTTGATTGCTGACCCTCGTTTTCAGCTTCTCGGTGAATGGGAAAGCTGTGAGGGCGCGCCTCACGATATTGAAATATCGGAACACGGTGGCCGCTTCTTTATCTTCTTCGGAGCCAACTATAATTCCGAGTTAGTAGAAAAATCGGAAATGTATCCTCTCCACTACGACAGGGAAAACGATGTATTCCACTTTTTCAAACGTGGAATACGGACAGAACTCCTGCCGGATCCGGACGGTTCGTTCCTCACAATCTATCCGAATGATTCTTATAAGAGGAAAGACGGCTCTTTTGAGGATTATTCAATGCACCTCACCGAGTGAATCCACACAATCAATAATCGCTATGGCTTTTGCCAAAGCAAAAATCCAAAGTCAAAATGAAACAACTGAAATTTCTATTTCCCCTTATCGCCCTGTGCCTACTGTTAGGTACGGGTAGGGCAAACGCCCAGTGGACGGTCATAGACCCGTCGAACATCGCCCAATCCATCGTAAATTCCTCAAAATCACTTGTGCAGGAATCAACGACCGCTCAAAATATGATTAACAACTTCAAGGAGACGGTCAAGATTTATCAGCAGGCGAAAAAGTATTACGATGCCCTGCAATCGGTAAATAACCTTGTCCGCGATGCCCGCAAGGTGCAGCAGACAGTCCTGATGCTGGGCGACATATCAGGCTACTATGTCAACAACTTCAAGAAGATGCTGACCGACCCCAATTTCACCAGCGCGGAACTCTCGGCAATCGCCTCCGGATACACCCGGATTCTTGAAGAAGCCAACGGCGTCCTCGGCGATCTGAAGCAGGTAGTCAATATAACGACACTGAGCATGACCGACAAAGACCGCATGGATGTGGTGGACGATTGCTACAAGGAGATGAAACGCCTGAAGAACCTGACGGCGTATTTCACCAACAAGAACATAAGCGTTTCATATCTCCGCGCCAAGAAGAAAGCCGATACACAAAGAGTTGTGAACCTTTACGGCGACGGCTCTGAAAAATACTGGTGATGCCTATGCTTTGCGCGATAGATTTCACAAACCTCCACTCCATACTCCGGTCGCTCTACGATGAGATGATGCCTCTGTGCGGCGACATGGCAGGAGTGGCACAGGGCATAGCCGGCTTAGGCGCGTTATTCTTTGTCGCCTACCGTATATGGCAGGCACTGGCAAGAGCCGAACCGATAGATGTGTTCCCGCTGCTTCGTCCGTTTGTAATCGGATTCTGCATAATGTTCTTTCCAACGGTCGTACTCGGTACCATAAACTCCGTAATGTCGCCGATTGTGCAAGGCACAGCCTCGATGCTCGAAGGCCAGACCCTTGACATGAAAAAGTACCGGGAAGAAAAAGACCGGTTGGAGTATGAACAGATGATGAATGACCCGTCAACCGCCTACCTCGTGGATGACGCCGAGTTTGACAGGCAGATTGATGAGTTGGGCGTGACTGAGATAGGAACAGCCGCCGGGATGTATATCGAGAGAGGTATGTATAAAGTGAAAAAGGCAATCCAGAATTTCTTCCGGGAATTGTTGGAGATGCTCTTTCAGGCTGCCTCGCTCACGATAGACACGATAAGGACATTCTTCCTGATAGTGCTGGCTATACTCGGACCGATTTCCTTTGCAATATCAGTCTGGGACGGATTCCAGAATACTCTCGTCCAATGGATATGCCGCTATATTCAGACCTATCTATGGCTACCGGTCGCAGACCTCTTTTCGACTATTTTGGCGAAAATCCAAGTTCTGATGCTCCAAAACGACATTTCGGAACTGACTAATAATCCGAATGTTGACCTTGACGGGAGCAACACCGCTTACACAGTGTGTGCGCCCATATAGGCTATGCAATTGAATAAGCCAATAGCAAGGCTTTAGGTAA